>Ga0207755_100048_pt1 | contig 124645 bp, 96 predicted proteins | sample A23P2SouthBayCA_FD_187734 | JGI IMG/M metagenome (GOLD analysis project Ga0207755, IMG submission 187734) | Aerobic enrichment media microbial communities from Bioluminiscent Bay, La Parguera, Puerto Rico - A23 P2 (SPAdes) | ecosystem: Environmental > Aquatic > Marine > Unclassified ...
CGACCGACGGGGATCGACGGGCACGACGTGCTCGTCACGCCCAGCGAGCGACCGCGCGGGAGTCCGCGCTGGCGCGACGGCGTGGTCGCCGGTCTCGGTGTCGTCGCTACGACGCTCGCGCTGTTGCTCGCCACCGGCGTCGCCACGCCGCTCCTCGCGCTGCTGTGGGCACTCGCCACGTTCCTGTGGTTGCCCTACGCCACGTTCGAGGACGCGTGGTATCTGCGGACCCACAGCGACTGGGACGGCGGGCCCCTGTTCTGGGCGACTCTCGCGGCGCTCCCGGGTGTGAACCTCTTCACCGGCGCAGCGTACCTCGTGAGTCGCTCCCGGGCGACGTTCTTCGGCGATTCGGCGTGAGTCGACGGCGACGTGCAGCGATCAGTCCCGGAGCGGCGGTTCATCGAACGCCGCGCCGCAGTCCCGACACGCGACGACGACCCGATCCTCCCCGAGCGTCGCTTCCAGGTCGCTCCCGTCGCAGTCGAGACAGGGCGCCGGCCGGTGTTCGGCCCCGCAGTCCGGACAGGCGAAGGTGAGGTCGTCCTCCCCGACGTCGAGGCGCAGGGCGCCGTGTCCGCAGTCCGGACAGGAGAACGGAAGGCGCACGTCTTCGCTGTCGGGCGGTGCGCCGAGCGCGAGAACGATCAGGTCCTCGTCGGCGTCGTTGTGGCCCGACTGGAACTCGCCGGGCGCAACGCGGATCGCCTCTCCCGCCTCGACGGTGACCTCGCCGGCCTCGTCGGGGAGGCCGTCGTCGGCCGACCCGCCCGCGGTCCCGGACCCGTCGCCGTCCCGCGGCGGAAGCGTCTCGAAGGTCGCCTCGCCCTCGAGGACGACGAACACTTCCTCCTGGTCGAGATGGGCGTGGAGCCCCGCGGGCAGGCCGTCGCCCGGCGGGATCCGGTAGTGGTTGATCGCCATTTCGTCAGTTTCGAGCGCTTCGGAGAGACGATATCGCCCGACTGCGGCGTCGGTTTCCGACTGCTCGACGGCGTCGATAGCGGTCCGCTTCATGGCCGCGGGAACGACGCCCGGCGGCAAAGTAGTGGGTACTGACGTCGAACCGCCGGAAGCGTATTGGCCGTGGCGGGTGACGGGTCGCGTATGAGCGGTGCGAGCATCTCGCTCCGGCCGGCCGACGGCGACGCGCTCTCGTACGTCGAAAGCGTGCTGGAGCGAAACGACCTGCCGGCGGGCGACGTGCGGTCGACGCCCGGGCAGTTCTACGTCGCGTCTGACGGCGACGGTCGGGTCGCCGTCGGCGGGATCGAACAGTACGGAGCCGACGGACTCCTCCGGTCGGTCGCCGTCGAGGAATCGGTTCGCGGAACCGGGGTCGGGACCGAACTCTGCGAGGCGCTGGAGCGGGAAGCGCGGGACGCTGGCGTCGAACGGCTGTACCTGCTCACGACGACTGCCGCCGGCTTCTTCGCCGACCGAGGATACGAGGGGATCGACCGCGAGGACGCACCCGAGGCGATTCAGGGGACGACAGAGTTCGACGACCTGTGTCCGACGACGGCGACGTGTATGAAGAAGTCGCTGCAGTGAGGACAGACGAAGAGAGAGAGCGGAGAAACCGTCCGCGCGCCGACGGCGCGGTTCTTCGAAGCGTGACTCGACCCACCGGCGTCGGCACGGCCCCACAGCCAACCTTTTCACCGAGGCGACGTACCGCTCGCTCCCGTCTCACCGACGCCGACAGTTCTGACCGCGAGCCCCGGATTTTTGTTCCGTGTGGATAACTATAAGGCATTGTATAGGTAGATCATATTACTGTCGCTTGTGACGACCCAGAGGAACTGGCGACGTTCTGGGAGCGCGCGCTGGACGGTGAACGGTGTGACCTCCCCGGGTCGGGTGACGAGGAGATGGTCGACTCGGACTGGGAGGGCGTGTCGATGCTGTTCAAGCCGATGCCGAAGGAGTCGACGCGCCAGATGCCGATCCACCTCGACCTGGGGACCGTCGACCGCGAGGGGGAGGTCGACCGACTCCGCGGTCTCGGGGCGAGCGTCCGCGAGACCAGGTCGGAGAACGCGGGCGGACACACGGCGACGTGGACGGTGATGGAGGACCCGGAGGGAAACGGGTTCTGCGTCTTCGAGTGGTGACGCTGGCGACGAACAGAGCGGGTGGAGGAAGTGCAGTAGCGGAAGCGGTGCGGTCGAATGTCCGCGCGCCGTCGGCGCGCGGTTCACGCGAGCGCTTCGCGCTCGCGCCTTTTTGGCCGAGCTTTTTGCGTGCGGGGTTCCCGCAGCGCGCCGGAGGCGCGCGAGGAAACCCCGCGCGGAAAAAGGTCGTCTCTTAGAAGTAATCCACGGCCTGGGGGAGTTCGAGCTTCATGCCCTTGCGCTCGCGGATCTCCATGATGGTCTCGCGCTGGAGGTTGTCGGCCATGACCTGGAAGCCGGCGTTCTCGGTGTTCCAGGAGGCACGACCCTCGGTCGCGGAGCGGATGTCCGAGGAGAAGCCGATCATCTCGTCGACGGGCGCGATGCCCTCGACGACCATGAGGTCGCCTTCCTGGTACATGTCGTCGACGCGGCCGCGACGGCCCTGAATCTCGCCGGAGGCGGCGCCCATGTAGTCGTTGGGCACGTCGATGCGGACCTCCTGAATGGGTTCGAGCAGGCGGATCTCGCCGTCGATGAGGGCGTTGTGGATCGCCTGGCGAACGGCGGGGATGATCTGGGCGGGACCGCGGTGGATGGCGTCCTCGTGGAGGCGCGCGTCGTGGAGCTGGATGAGCGAGCCCTCGACGGGTTCGGCGGCCAGCGGGCCGTCGTTGAGTGCTTCCTCCATGCCCTCGAGGACGAGTTCCATCGTCTCGTTGAGGTGCTGGATACCCTTCGTGTCGTCGATGATGATGTTGGAGCCGTGGATGTGCTCGACGTCCTGCGAGGTGTCCTTGTCGAGGCCGGCGTCCTGGAGCGCCTCGCGGCGTTCGAGTTCCGGCATGTCCATCGAAGCCTCGCCGCGCTTGAGCGTCTCGACGAGTTCCTCCGTCAGCGGCTGGATCGTGATGTAGAAGCGGTTGTGCCGGTTGGGCGAGATGCCCTCGACTTCGCGGGAGGCCCCCTGGGGGGCCTCGCGGAAGACGACGATCGGTTCACCGGTCGTCACGGGGATACCCTGGTTGCGCTCGATGCGCTGGGTCTGGACTTCCAGGTGGAGTTCGCCCTGGCCGGAAATGAGGTGCTCGCCGGTGTCCTCGTTGATCTCGATGGAGATGGTGGGGTCTTCCTTGGAGACCTGGCGGAGCGTCTCGATGAGCTTCGGCAGGTCGTCCATGCTCTGGGCCTCGATGGACTTCGTGATGACCGGCTCGGAGATGTGCTCGATGGACTCGAACGGCGTCATCTCGATGGAGGAGACGGTGGAGCCGGCGATGGCGTCCTTGAGGCCGGTGACAGCGGCGATGTTCCCGGCGGGGACGCGGTCGACCTCCTCGCGCTCGCCGCCCATGTAGATACCGACGGACTGGACGCGGTTGGTGCCGGCGGTCCCGGAGACGTACAGCTCCTGGCCCTTCTCGATGGTGCCCGAGAAGACGCGGCCCGCGGCGATCTCGCCGGCGTGGGGGTCGATACCGATGTCGGTGACCATCAGGACGACCTCGCCGTCCTCGTCGACCAGCTGCATCGTCTCGGCGACCTCGGAGTCGGCGTCGCCGCGCCAGATGCGCGGGATACGACGGGGCTGGGCGTCGATGGGGTTGGGGAAGTGCTCACAGACCATGTCGAGCACGACGTCGGCCAGCGGCGTGCGCTCGTGGAGTTCCTGGCGCTTGTCCGAGCGCTCGAGGTCCATGATGTCGCCGAAGTCCATGCCGGTGCGCTGCATCGAGGGCATCGAAACGCCCCACTTGTACAGCGCGGACCCGAAGCCGACGGTGCCCTCCTCGACGCCGACCGTCCAGTCGTCGTTGATGTCGTCCATCTCCTCGGTCATCGCGCGGATGAGGTCGTTGACCTCGCGGATGACGCCGAGCAGCCGCTCCTGCATCTCCTCGGGGCCTTCCTGGAGTTCGGAGATGAGGCGGTCGACCTTGTTGATGAAGAGGGTCGGCTTGACGCCCTCGCGCAGGGCCTGTCGGAGGACCGTCTCGGTCTGGGGCATCGCGCCCTCGACAGCGTCGACGACCACCAGGGCACCGTCGACGGCGCGCATCGCTCGCGTGACGTCACCGCCGAAGTCGACGTGGCCCGGCGTGTCGATGAGGTTGATGAGGTGGTTCGTGTCCTCGTACTCGTGGGTCATCGAGACGTTGGCGGCGTCGATGGTGATGCCGCGTTCCTGCTCGTCTTCCTCGGTGTCCATCGCGAGCTGCTCGCCCGCGGTGTCGTCGGAGATCATGCCCGCGCCGGCGAGCAGGTTGTCCGTCAGCGTCGTCTTCCCGTGGTCGACGTGCGCCGCGATGGCGATGTTCCGGATGTTCTCCGGCTTGTCCATCAGTGTCTCGCATTCCTGTACGATCTTCTTGCGTCGGCCCATTATACGGCGTTCTATCAATCGGGGCGTCAAAAGGGTGCTGTTTCCGCGTGAGTGCGACAGCGTGGAACACGCGCCGGGACGCTCGGGAGACGACCAGCGGCTTGCTCCACGAGTCACCGCGGGCCCGACAGACGAGCAGGGAACGCCCGGAACTCGCCCAAAGAGTAATACCCTGGTATCCCTTGACACACACCGTATGGAACTGCGAGTGCGCGGCCCCGGCCCGGCGGACCCGTTTCTCGGGGCGCGCGACCTCTTCGAAACCGAACGCGACCTCGACCGACCGGTGACCGTCCAGATCCGCGAGGACCCCGACGAGCGCACGCGGGTCAGTCACGACGAGGAGAGCCACCTGCTGGTCATCTCCCGGCAGGCGGCCACGAGCGCGATGGCCCGGGAACTCGCCCTCCACGAGTTCGCCCACATGCGCCACTACGAGGACGGCCACCCCTCGCACACCCAGTCGACCAGAGAGGCGATCTATCTCGCGCTTGCTGGCCGGTCCGTCGAGCGCCGAAAACTCGTCCACTGCTATCAGATCGCCAATCACATGAAAGACGTCTACGCCGACGACCTCTGGACCGAGGTGGCGCCGGCGGACAAACTCGTCGCCTTCTTCGAGGCGAGCCTCGCCGCCGCTGTCGCCGACCGGCCCGGAACGCCGCCGGTCTGGGAGTCGGCGGCGCGGAGCGCGCGGGACGAGGACGGACTCGGAGACGACAGCGTCAGCGCGGACGGCACGGCGCGGTTGACGCCCGCTGCGGACCCGGAGATTACGGCGGTCAACGCCGCCTTCGCGCTCGGACTCGTCGAACGCCACGGCCTCGTCGAGGACGGCCACCGCCTCTACGACCTGGCCCACGCCGCGGCGGCGGACGCTCCCCACGTCGGACTGGACGAGTTCACTCGCCACTTCCGCACGCTCGCGGAGAACCCCGACGAGAGCGAGTACCGCAAGGCCCTCGTCGACGTGACTCGCGCGTACGCGACCGGCGGCGAACAGGCCGCCGACTGAGCGCAGCGGGCTGTGGGCTGAGCGCAACGAGCCGCCGACTGAGCGGGCCATTCGCGGAGGTGGTTTCTTGTCGGTTCCGCCGCAGGACGGGATATGGAAACGGTCTCCGCACAGGGCGCCGAGGTTCCGTCGCTCGGCCTCGGCACGTGGCAACTCACCGGCCAGCAGTGCTACGAGAGCGTCACGACGGCGCTCGAACTCGGCTATCGCCACCTCGACACCGCGCAGATGTACGACAACGAACGCGAGGTCGGCCGTGCGGTCGCCGATAGCGACGTCAACCGCGACGACGTCTGGATCACGACGAAGGTCACGCCGGGCAACGCCCGGTACGACGACGTCGTCGAGTCGACGCGGGCGAGCCTCGACCGCCTCGACACGGGCTACGTCGACCTGTGCTTGCTCCACTGGCCGAACCCCCTCGTCGACTTCGAAGACACCGCTCGCGCGATGGCAGAACTGCGCGACGACGGGCTGATCCGTCACGCCGGCGTCAGCAACTTCCGCCGGTGGCGCCTGCGCAAGGCCCGCCGGAAGTCGCCGGTCCCGCTGCTCGCGGACCAGGTGCGCTGTCACCCCTTCTACACGCGCGAGTCGCTCCGCGAGGACTGCGTCGCGAACGACCAGGTGCTGACCGCCTACAGCCCGCTCGCCCACGGCGGTGTGATCGCTGACAACCGCCTCGACCGGATCGGCGAGCGCTACGGCAAAACGGCCGCGCAGGTCGCGCTCCGCTGGGCCACCCAGCGCGAGGGTGTCGTCGCCATCCCGAAAGCGACCAGTCGCGCACACCTCGAAGCCAACCTCGCCGCACTCGAGTTCGAACTCACCGACGCGGAGCTGGCCGCGGTCGCCGATCCGTCGCTCGTCAGGACCGCGTCGCTGTTCGTGCGCAACGAACTGACGTCCTGACAGGGTTGGGACGGTCGGACCGAGAGGCGCCCGTTCAGGCTTGCGTGACGCGGACGAGGACGTCGTCGATTTCGCGGGGGAACGCCTCGCTGGAGCGGCCGTCGCGGTTGGAGGTACAGAGGTAGAGGTCGCCGTCGGGGCTCTGCTCGGCGTGGCGGATCCGGCCGAGTTCGTCTTCGAACAGCGTGTGAACGGTCGCCGAGTAGGCTTCGTCGGCCCACTCGGTGTCTGGCGTGGTCTGTCCGTAGGCGTTCTCGGCCGGCGGGCGGTCGCCGCCGGGCGGTGTCAGCGTCGTCACGAGCAGTTGCTGGCTGATGAGCGCGCCGGTCACGATGCGGTTTCGCAGGGCGGGGACCGAATCGCCGGTGTAGAACACCGACCCCGAGGGCGCGATGCTCGGGGAGGGACCGGTGTTGAACAGCGGCTTGTGGACGTCGCTGCCGACGTAGGCGTCGCGGTCGCGGACGGTGTCTCCCTCCGTCGACCACCCGTAGTTCGACCCCGCTTCGAGGCGGTTGAGTTCGTCCCGGCCGTTCTGGCCGTGCTCCGAATTGACCGGCGTTCCGTCGGGCAACCAGACGATCCCCTGGGGATTGCGGTGGCCGTAGGTGAACACCCGCGGGTCGGCGTCGTCCCCGAGGTCGGGGTTGTCCGGCGCGGGTTCGCCCTCGGGCGTGACGCGGAGGATCTTGCCGCCGTAGCTCGACAGGTCCTGGGGCGACTGGCGGTTGCCGCCGTCGCCGCAGGTGACCCAGAGGTAGTTGCGCGGGCCGAAGGTGATCCGGCCACCGTTGTGGTAGTTGTCCGCGGGGATGCCCTCGACGACGGTGTGATGCGCCGTTCCGGGGTCGTCGGCGGTCACGTCGAAGGCGTCGACGCGGTTGGTCTTCCCGTCGTCGCCGCTCGTGGTGTAGTAGACGTAGATGTGCGGCGGGTCCGGGAAGGTCGGGTGCGCGGCGACGCCGAGCGTGCCGCCCTCGCCGCCTTTGACCCACCACTTTCGCTCGGCGGGGGCGGGGTCGATCGCTCCCGCGTCGATCGCGTTTTCGGGCTCGGCGACCGTGCTGACGTTCTCGCCGTCGAACCGGAGAACGCGCCCGACTCGCTCGGTGATGAAGAGAGTGCCGTCCGCGGCGAACGACAGGTCCCACGGAATCTCGAGGTTCTCGACGAGCACCTCGGTCTCGAACTCCGCTTCCAGCGGCGAGGTGGTCGGCGCCTCCCACTCGGGGTCGTAGCCGCTCCAGGACGCCAGCGGTCGCCCGATCACCGGCTCGGCGTCGGTGCCCGTGCCACCGTCACCGCTCCCGTCACTGCCGTCGCTGCCGCCGTCGTCCCCGTCGCCACCGTCACTGCCGTCGCTGCCGCCGTCGTCCCCGTCGCCGCCATCGGCATCGGTCGAGTCGTTCGGTTCGGTCGCGGCACAGCCGGCGACACCGGCGGCGCCGATGGCGGTCGCGGCGAGCAGTCGCCGGCGGGAGATGGCGGTCGACGAGAGCCACCCCGACTCACCGGACCGCTCCGCGGCCCCGTCCGACTCGGCCGGTGTGTCCTTCGAAGGCTGAGTCATACCGGTTCCTTCCCGGCGACCGAAAAGAATCTTGTGGGGTGGCCTCGCGCCGCCACCGAACCTGCCTTGGCGGCCCGCGGTGAGATAGACAGGGTTATTCCGGGAGGGGTGCAACGCCAGGCCACCAACCATGAGTCACGGACACGCACACCGGGTGAGAGCATGCGCGTCGTAGTCAAATTCGGCGGGACGAGCCTCGGCAACGGCGCCCGCGTCACGCGAGCGGCCGACTCTATCGCCGCCGCTATCGAACAGGGCCACGAGGTTGCCGTCGTCGCCAGCGCGATGGGCAACACCACCGACGAGTTGCTCGACGACATCGCCTACGACGCCGCCGACGCCGACCGCGCCGAGATCGTCAGCATGGGCGAGCGCACCTCCGTCCGGATGCTCAAAGGCGCTCTCGAAGCCCGCGGCATCGACGCCGAGTTCTTCGAGCCCGGCGTCGAGGACTGGCCGATCATCACCGACGAGTACGGCGAGGTCGACGTCGACGAGACCCAGAAGCGCTCGGGCGCGCTCGCCGGCCGCCTCCAGCACGTCGTCCCCGTCATCACCGGCTTCCTCGCCGAGGACCACCAGGGCAACGTCACCACGCTCGGCCGCGGCGGCTCCGACACCACCGCCGTCATGCTCGGCAAGTACATGGACGCCGACGAAGTCGTCATCGTCACCGACGTCGAGGGCGTCATGACCGGCGACCCCCGCGTCGTCGAGGGCGCCCGCAACGTCGGTGAGATCACCGTCGACGAACTCCGCTCGCTTTCCTTCCGCGGCGCCGAAGTCGTCGCCCCCTCTGCGCTCTCCTACAAGGACGCCACTCTCGGCGTCCGGGTCGTCCACTACCAGCACGACGACCTGCTCACCGGCGGCACCTCTATCGAAGGGGAGTTTCAGAATCTCATCGACCTCCAGGAGGAGCGCCTGGCCTGCGTGACCGTCGCCGGCCGCGCCATCCGCAACAGCCCCGGCATCCTCGCCGACCTGGCCGCCGCGCTCGGCGACGAGGGCATCAACATCGACGCCAACTCCTCCGGGATGGACTCGATCACCTTCTACGTCAAGGCCGAAGACGCCGAGGAGGCCGAAGCCCTCCTGCACGAGGAAGTCGTCGAGGGCGAGGCGCTCTCCAGCGTCACCGTCGAGGACGACATCGCCGTCGTCCGCGTCACCGGTAGCGACCTCCCCAACCAGCCCGGCGTCGTCAAACGCACCATCGACCCCATCTCCGACGCCCACATCCACCTCTACGACGTCATCACCTCCGCTACCTCCGTCTCGGTGTTCGTCCCCTGGGACGACCGCGAGCAGACGCTCCGGCTCGTCCAGGACGTCTTCTAAGACGACCTTTTTTAACGGGGGCGTCGCGCTCGCCGGCGGCGAGCGCTCGACCCCCGCCAAAAAAGCTCGGCCAAAAAGGCCGCGAGTCGCGCCGCCGGCGCGCTCGCGGTGAACCGCGGCGCGGAGCGCCGCGGATGCTACCTACCGCTCCGCCTACCGGCGCTCGATCTGCCCGACCGCCGTCCGATCCGCCCGACCGTTATCCAGTCTCTTCGGTCACTTCCAACAGACTGCCGTCGAGTGTCTCAGCCGACGTACCGATCGCTGTCGCTGTCGACTGGCGAAACAGAGAGAAACCGGGAGATTACCGCGCGGCGGCCGCGACGCGCTCTTTCTCCTCTTTCTGGTTGACGGCGTAGGTGGAGACGTCGTCGTTGGCGGCGCCGGTCAGCTGGCTCGCGAGCGCCTCGTGGGCGTCGGTCGGCGTCTTGAACGAGTCGCTGTAGACGCCCTCGGCCAGGAACTTCAGGGCCTGGTCGACGCGGCGCTGGGGCGCGACGTCGACGGCCTTCGGGACGGAGATGCCACCGTACTTCAGGCGGACGGTCTCCTCGCGGGGCGCGCTGTTCTCGACGGCGTGGACGAGCACCTGCACCGGGTTCTCGTCGGTGCGCTCGTGGACGAGGTCGAACGCGTCCCGGGTGATCCGCATCGTCTTCTGCTTGTCGCCGGTGTTCTCCTCGGTCTGCATCAGGCGGTTGATCAGCCGCTCGACGATGCTGATCTCCGACTTCTGGAACTGCTTGGAGGCGTGGCGCCCCATCGTGTGCGCGATGGGCGTGACGGTGATGTACCGCTCCGTCGAGGGGTCGTGGTACTCGATGTCCTCGACCGACCACTGACCGAACAGCTGTGCGTTCGCACTGTCGCTCTCGCCCTCGTTTTCGGGAGATTCTGCTTCGGACATGTTATCGAACCGGTTTCTCAGCGTTGCCGCGCACGAGTTCCTGCATCGAGACGCCGTTGACCTTCTCGACCTTGTAGTTGACACCGGGGAGGTCGCCCATCGCGCGACCCTTCGCCCCGCCGATGCCGGCGATGGTGACCTCGTCGTGCTCGTCGATGAACGAGACGGCGCCGTCACCGGGGAGGAAGGCGGTGACTGCGGCGCTGTTCTTGATGAGCTGGACGCGGACGCATTTCCGGATGGCCGAGTTGGGCTGTTTGGCCTCGCGACCGATCTTCTCGAGGACGATGCCTCGGGCCTGGGGCGCACCCTCGAGCGGGTCGGACTTCTTCGCGAGGTTCTGCTCGCGGTGCGCGTAATCCGAGTCGGACCACCGGTGTTTCTGGCGGTCCTTTTTGAGTTTGCGAGCGGCGTATTTGCCGTTTGCCATAGTACCCGTCCGTATCCGACCGAGCCACTTAAGCCCACCCTTTTACCGCGTTCAGCCACCGTCACAGCCCGCCGAATTCGCCCGCGAACGCGCCTGTGACGCGTTCCCACGGACGGCGGGATGGGGGACTTCCGCCGGCCCACTGAGCCGACCGACCTCCCCGATCCGCGACCACCGACGGCCCGCTCCGTCCGTGCGGACCGCTATCACCGAACACCGACACGTTCTTGTAAGCGAGATATGTATGCGTCAGAGAATGACTGACGTGGGTATCGGTGGCAAGGTGGCCGCGTGGGTGTGGGCGTTCCCGCCGAAGGCGCGGGAGGTCCGGAGTCACCTCCGCTCGGCGACCGTCGCGTCGCTGGGGATCTGGGCGATACTGGCCGCCGGCGCGGCCCTGCGGTGGCATCGGATAACGGCCGAGTCGCTGTGGCTGGACGAAGTCGCTTCCTACCAGTTCGCGGTCACCAAATACGACTCCGCGCTCGAACTCGTCCTCACCGAACCGGTGTCGGACCCGCACCCACCCCTCTACTACCTGCTGCTCCGCTGGTGGACAGAGGTCTTCGGCACCACCGAACTCGGGATGCGGAGCATGTCCTTCGCGTTCGGACTCGTCACCATCCTTGTCACGTACCTCCTCGCAGTGAAACTGTTCGACCGGCGCCTGCCGGGTCTCGTCGCGAGCGCGCTCGTCGCTGGCTCGACGATGCACATCTACTTCGCACAGGAGGCGCGGATGTACACGCTCCTGACGATGCTCACCGCGCTCTCGTTTTACTGGTTCGTGGACGTGGTCTTCGCCGACGAGCCGAGTCGGGCGAGCGTCTCGCGGTACGTCGTCGCCACCGTCTTGCTCGGCTACACGCACACCTTCGCCGTCTTCCTCATCTTCGCGCAGTCGGTCGCCGTCGTCCTGCTGGCTCGGCGCGACACGGGCCACCGCCTGCGGGACCCGCTCGCGCTGGTCCGCGAGTCCGGCCTACTGGGCCGGTGGATCCCGGCCCAGGCCGTCGCGGGCGTCCTGCTCGCGCCGTGGCTCGTTCTCCTCGTCGCGCACGCGGTCGGCCTCCCCATCGTCGACCAGGGGGACACCAGCTGGATCCCGCCGTCGTCGCTGTTTTACCTCGCGCGCTCGCTGCACGAGTACCTCTTCTACAGCGTCCGCGAGTACCTCGTCTACGGCCACGCGTGGCTCGTCTGGCTGGCTATCCTCCTCGCTATCGGCGCCGTGCTCCGGTTCGACCCCGAAGCCGACCCCGACGACGACGCCGACGAGGTCGAACTCGAGGCCTCGGACCGCTCGCTCGTGCTCGCCGTCTGGCTCGTCGTCCCAATGGTGACTCCCTACGTCGTCGGCTACCTCTTCGAACCCATCTACCGCCACAAGTACACCATCGGCGCCTCACTGGCCTTCTTTGTCATGGTCGGCTACGGTCTCACCAAGCTCTGGGACAACTACGGTCGGGTCGTCCCCGCCGCGCTCGCTATCCTCCTCGTCGTCGGCACCGTCGCGCCGATCGGTTCGATTTACGACGAGCCCAACCACCCCGACTGGCGCTCGACCGTCGAGGAACTCGAGAGCGAGTCGACGGGCGAGCCGTTGATCGTCACCAGTCCGACGTTCATGAACGGCCTCTCGGAGTACTACGGCGGCGACGACGTGACCGTTCGTTCGGTGCCGCCCAACGCCACCTGGAACGGGACGCTCGCGGACATCGTCGCCGGCCACGACAGAGTGTGGTTCGCCTACTCGACCTGGTACATCTGCTCTGTTGAATAGCGGCCTCTGAGCTGGAAGGAAGCGATACCGATATTGAAACCGCGACCCTCAACCGTTCACAAGCCGACTCAAATTCTGCCCGCCTACTCAACTACCGCTATTCAACAGAGCAGGTACATCAGCGACGGGCGGATCCGCCACCTCTACGAGGAGTTCGCCGCCGGCGGCTACGAGATCGACTTCGAACGCGAGTTCGACCGCGAAGAGGACGGCGGCGACAGCGACCGCATCGCCGCGAGTTACTCGGTGTTCGCCGCACAGCTGTACGACACCTCCAGCGGCGGCATCGACAGGGGGTCCGTCGGGAACGCGACCGGGTGACTGCTGTCCGCCGTTGCTGCGACCCGGAAAAACGAGCCGGCGAACCAGCCGGCCCGCTTACGTCAGTTCGACGTCGTCGACGTCGAAGTGGCGTTTCGCCAGGGTGCGCGCGGCGGCGATGTTGCGGCCGTCGGCGCCGATGGCGACGCCGCGGTCCTCGTCGGCCACCTCCGCGTAGGCGACGGTGTCGTCGTTCTCGCTGATCGTGACGTTGTACACCGCGGCCGGCGAGAGCGCGCTCGCGACGAAGTCTTCGGCGGTCGGCGCGTCCTCGACGAGTTTGACCTCGCGGCCGACCTGCTCCTCGACCCGACCCACGGCCTGGCCGCCGGGGCCGATGGCCTGGCCCATCTGGCCGGCCTTGACGAGGATCAGCAACCTGTCGAACTCGTCGTCGACGACGCAGTCTTTGGCGGTCGCGCCGGTCTCCTCCTCGAAGGCCGCGATGTACTGGCGGGCGTCGTCCGAGAGGGTGACCGTCACGTTTAGTCAGCCCGGCCGGCCTCGTCGTCTTCGCGCGCGGTCATGCGCAGGTCGACGTCGCCGGTGCCGAGCTTGATCGGCTTGCCGACGATGACGTTCTCCGTGACGCCATTCAGATCGTCGACCTCGCCGTGGATGGCCGCGTCGAGGAGGTGGTTGACCGTCACCTCGAAGGCGGCGCGGGCGAGCACGGACTCCTTGTTGCCGGAGATGCCGTGACGACCGATGGACTCGATGGTGCCGCGGTTGGTCATGATGTCCGCGACGAGCATCAGGTGGCGGATGTTCACCTCGTCGAGCCCCTGCTCGGCCAGCGTGTCCATCGTCTCGTCGATGATGGCCTCGCGGGCCGCCTCGATGCCGAGCTGACGGTGGATCTCGTGGATGTTGTTACACGTCGTCCGCGAGGCGTCGACACCTTCGAGGTCGAGCACGTCGCCCAGCGCCGACCCCTCGGTGTAGAGGACGAACTCCTCGCCGTCGTCGAGTTCCTCCTTCCGGATGACGACGCGGTTGACCTCCTCGATGCCCTTGAAGACGATGTCGCGCAGTTCCTCGACCAGCTGGAGCAGGTCGCGGTAACTGGGCTCCTCGGGGCCGAACTGGACGACCGTCGGCGCCGGAGTCTGGACCGTGACGCCGAGTTTCGACTCGATGGTCGCCGCGATGTCCTCGACGACCGTCTCGAGGGTGTCCTCGGTCGGCCATCGCTCGGCCAGCGTGTCTTCGTTCAGGTCGACCTGGACGAGCATGTCCGCGACGTTCGTCGAGACGTCCCCGAGCTGGAGGATCTTCGTCGACTCGATGGCCCAGACGACTTCGTGGGCGCGCTCGCGGTCGGTCGCGTACTCGTCCGCGAGGTGGACCTCCATCGACGGCGTGTCCGGCTCCTTGCGCGCGTCGACGAGTTCGATCAGTCGCGGGAGCCCCTGCGTGACGTCGATCTCCGCGACGCCCGCGTAGTGGAACGTGTTCATCGTGTTGTGCGTCACAACGCCCTGCGCAGTCGTGAACGTCTCCAGGCCCGACACCGAGAAGTCGTAGACGTACTCGTGGTCGGGTTCGACCGTCTCGATACTCTCGATACGGTCCCAGACGACATCACCGTCGACCGCCCGTTCGAGGGTATCGAGCGCGTCACTGTCACCGTCGATGGACTCGTCCGCGTCGGTCGCGATCCGGGCGAGTCGGTTCCGGCCGACGCGCTGTCGTTCGTGCGCGCTGTGGACCTGTCGCGATGGGATCCCCGCCTCGCTGGCGACCGTCTTCAGGCTGTCTCCGAAGTTCGGGATCTGGTCGGTCGCGTCGGGGCCGTCGGGATCGACTTCGGCAGCGAGCGAGTCGAGCTGAGCACCGCGCTCGCCGACGAGTCCGACCCGGTCGTCGAAACCGGGAACGAACTTGGCCGGGATACGGAGCGTCGTCGACTCATCCTGCTCGCCCAGCGTGGCGTACACGTCGAAGCGACCGAGGAGGAGGGCGATCCCCTCCGCGAGCGGTCGCGATGTCGAACTGGCGCGAACGGCGCGTTCCGCGACGTTGCCGTCGCCGCTGAAGTAGCCAGAGAGCAGTCCGCGAACGAACGATTCGGGGGCGCCGTACGCGAAGCCCGGCACGACTTTGTCGCCGTCGTCGTCGCAGCTCTCTCGAACGAGGTCGGCGAGCACTTTTCCGTTGACGCGGATGTCGTGTCCGGTCTCGAAGCCGCTCTCGTTGTCGTACTCGTTGATCGAGAGTTCGAACCGGTCCGCAAAGGCACGGATACGTTCCTGGAACGTCGGATCGACGTTCGAGATGGAGACGTAATAGTCGGTCGCGTTCCCTTCTGCGAGGAATGCACCGACGAAGAATCCGGTCCCCTCGTCGAGCGGGAACTGTTCCGGGAGGCCAGTCGTCCCCTGGACCGGGTACGCGGTGTGTTCGTTCAGGTCACCCGCTTCGAGAGCGTCTCGCTTGTTCCGTATCTGGTCTTCGCCGCCCGGAAGTTCGGCGGTCGCTCCGCCGTCGGTCAACGCGGAGGTGAACCAGTAGTCCTCGCTGTCGAGATACTCGCGGAGGTCGACTGTCTCCGGGCCGTCGCCGTCGAACGAACGGACGACTGGGAGCCAGTCACCCTCGTCGAGTTCGTCGCCGGCGACGGGAACGACCTCGTTGTCACGCCGCGTGACGAACGAGTGCGCTTTCGTCGCCCGGATCGTCCGGCCCGATTCGAGTTCGAACCGGAGCAGTTCGTCGGGCGCCTCGTGACGGCTGCCCTCTTCGAGCGATTTCCACTCGACGCGCTCGTCCGCGCGCAGCGAGAGGACTTCCATCCCATCGGGGGCAGTGACGGCTTCGTGCCCGTCGACCTCGCGACTCTCGCGAACCGAAGCAAGTCCGTCGACGAGCGAACCGATCTCCGCCACGTCCGTCTCACCGTCGCGGCGGACGACGACGCGCTCGTCGTACGGGACCGACATCTGTGTCCCGGGCTCGCCGATCGATTGCGCACTCACCGTCCCGACGGGGTCGAGCGGGTCGACGCGGGTGTCGACGTACTTGCTCTCGACGGCGCGGGCGATGTCGTCGACCTGTTCGAGGGTCACGTCCCCGCGCTCGCGCAGGGAGTCGTACACCTCCTCTTTGAGCCGCCGGGGCAGTTCGGTGTCCTCGACGATGGCCCGGACGTCCTCGGTGATCTCGGCCATCTCAGTCGTCCCCCGTTTCCGCGCCGGTCGTGGGATTGGCGCCCGCGGCGTCCATCCACAGGTCGTCGGCGTGCTCCGAGAGGTTCGTCGGTTCTGGCTCGCGACCGAGGAACTCCTCTTTGGCCTCGGGCGAGTCGAACTCCGCGTCGACGACGCGGTCGACGATGCCGTCGACGTCGACCGTCGGCCCCTCCTGACTGGAGGAGACCTCGACCGGCGACGTGCCGTCCTCGCCGAACTCGAACTGGACGATGTTGTCCGAGGTGTCCCGGACGGTGCCGTCGTACTGCGTCTCGAGTTCGGAGAGTGCGTTGATCAGTCGCCGCTGGAGGTAGCCGGACTTGGAGGTCCGGACCGCCGTGTCGACCAGCCCCTCGCGGCCCCCCATCGCGTGGAAGAAGAACTCTTTGGGCGAGAGGCCGTTGCGGTAGGAGGCTTCGACGAAGCCGTGAGCCTCGGCGGAGAGGTCGTCGGGCTTGAAGTGTGAGAGCGTGCGGTCCTCGTAGCCGCGGTTGATCCGTTCGCCGCGGACCGCCTGCTGGCCGACACAGCCGGCCATCTGGGTGAGGTTGAGCATCGAGCCACGCGCCCCGGACTCGGCCATGATGACTGCGGGGTTGTCGTCGCCGAAGTGGTCCTCGGCGATGTCCCCGGCGGTGTCGCGGGCCTTGCCCAGCGTCGACATGATCTTCATCTCCAGCGTCTCGTCGACGGTCCGGCCCGGCAGGGACTCGAGGTCGCCCGCATCGTAGGTGGCGATGAGTTCCTGCACGCGCTCGTAGGCGTTCTCGATGGCCTCGTCGATCTGTTCTTCGGCCTCCGGTGAGATGGACTCGTCGTCGATAGCGATGGAGAACCCGAAGTGCATGATCGAACGCATCGCGAGCGCCGACACTTCGTTGATGAAGATGCGCGCTCGCGTCTTCGAGTACACCTTCGCGATGGTGTCGACGATCTCGCCACCGAACGCGCCGACGGCGTCCTCGTCGATGGTGCCCTCGAGCATCTGGCCGTTCTCGATGACGACCGTGTCGCCGGCCGAGGACGTGAACTCGAGGTCGAGGTCGTCGGGCAACAGCTCGGAAAACAGCGTCCGGCCGGTCCAGTACTCCTCGCCGTCGTCGTCGACGCCGTCGGCTGCGGGCAGTTCGTCGATCCGGGTCGCCCGCAGGAGGTCGAGCGCCTGCGTCTCGTTGAACTGCGGGTTCGTGTGGGTCAGCAGGTAGGTCCCCGAGATGTGGTCCTGGATGGCGCCGATGATGTTCTCGCCCATCTTCGGGCTGAGCATCTGCTCCTGCACGCGCATCAGGACGCGCGCCTCCGCACGGGCCTCCTCGTTCTGGAGGGCGTGCATGTTCATCTCGTCGCCGTCGAAGTCGGCGTTGTACGGCGGGCACACCGTCGTGTTGAGCCGGAACGTCTTGTACGGCATCACGACCACCTCGTGGGCCATGATGGACATCCGGTGCAGCGACGGCTGCCGGTTGAAGATCACGATGTCGCCGTCGATGAGGTGTCGCGAGACTTCCCAGCCGGGTTCGACCTTCTCGGCGAGCTCCTCGCAGTTTTTCTCGGTCACCTTCAGGCGGCGGCCGTCGTGGCGGCGGACGTAGTTCGCGCCGGGGTGGGCTTCGGGCCCGTTGGCGACGTAGCGGCGGGCCTCGCCCAGATTGCGCTCGTTGACGTTCATCGTCTGGGTCATCTCCGTCGCGACCCGGTCGGGGACGCCGACCTCGTTGAGCGACAGCGTCGGGTCCGGCGAGATGACGGTCCGCGCGGAGAAGTTCACGCGCTTGCCCGACAGGGAGCCCCGGAAGCGCCCCTCCTTGCCCTTCAGCCGCTGGGAGAGCGTCTTCAGCGGACGCCCCGAGCGGTGACGAGCGGGCGGGGTGCCCGAGATCTCGTTGTCCATGAACGTGGTGACGTGGTACTGCAGCAGTTCCCAGAGGTCCTCGATGATGAGCTGGGGCGCACCTGCCTCACGATTTTCCATGAACCGCTGGTTGATGCGGATGATGTCGACCAGCTTGTGCGTGAGGTCGTCCTCGGAGCGCTGACCGTTGTCCAGCGTGATCGACGGTCGTGCCGTGACCGGCGGCACCGGCAGGACGGTGAGGATCATCCACTCGGGTCGCGAGCGGTCGGGGTTGATGCCGATCGCCTCGATGTCCTCGTCCGGGATGTCCTCGAACCAGTCGCGGATGTCGCTGGGCATCAGCTTGTCCATGTCCTCTTCGACGAGGTACTCCGCCGACGAACTGACGTCGACCTCGAGCTCGTCGAGGTCGTTGAGCCGACCCAGCGCCCGCCCGAGGTTCTTCAGGCGGTCGATGTCGTTGCGGTCCGGGCGGTACGTCCCCGAGAGCAGTTCGCGAACGCGCGCGGCGTCGAAGTCCGCGTCCTCGAGCTCCTCGGCGACGTCGGTGGGCGTGACCGGCTCGCCCTCCGGCGGGTCCATCGCCCACTCGAGGCGCTTCTCGAGCTCCGAGTGAGGGACCTCGATGATCTCGTAGTAGGTCGTCGGCTTCTCGTGTTTGATGTCGAACTGCTTGGCCTTGCAGTACGGGCAGTAGTCGACCTTGCGACACTCGCGGATGGCCGACTTGAGCACGTCGCTGGGGTCCTTGTTGAGCTCTTTCGCGCGGCGGAGCTGCTCGCGGTACTCCCGTTTGCGCTCCTCGGCGCGGTCGGCGGAATCGGCGACGCGGCGGCCGTCGACGGGGGTCAGCCGCGAGCACTCGCGGCAGGTCCCGCGCAGCAGGCGGCGGATGAGCTTCGCGAACCCGACGTGGATGACGGGCGCGGCGAGTTCGATGTGGCCGAAGTGGCCGTTACACGACCCGGAGTGTTTGCCGCAGGTCTTGCACTCCAGTCCGGGGTCGATGACCCCGAGTCGAGGGTCCATCAGCCCCATGTCGATGGGGAAGCCGTCGTCGTCGTAGGTGTCGGCGGTGATGACCTTCGTGGCCGACATCTCGCGGTACTCCTCGGGGTCCATCAGCCCGAAGCTGATCTGACCGATCTCCTGGGGTGTTCCTTGTGCGCTCATGTTAGACAGCGTCCTCCAGTTCGATCCGCGGCGCGATGCCGAGCGCCTTCATCTCGTCGAGGAGGAGCTTGAAGGCGTAGCTCATCTCGACCTCGTGGATCTCCGTTTCCTCGTCGCAGTTCGGGCAGTAGACGCGCCGTTGCTCGACGTTCTCGACGGCGGTCATCCCGCACTCCCCGCAGACGTTGATGAACTCGCGGTCGGATTCGTCGAGCAGGCGCTCCTTGAGCGCCATCGCGGCTCCGTGCCCGATGAGCACGTCGCGTTCCATCTCCCCGACGCGCAGGCCACCCTCGCGGGCGCGCCCCTCCGTCGGCTGGCGGGTCAGCACCTGCACCGGGCCCCGCGAGCGGGCGTGGATCTTGTTCGAGACCATGTGGTAGAGCTTCTGGTAGAAGATGGTCCCGACGAAGATCTCCGCCTCGATCTTCTCGCCCGTGACCCCGGAGTACATGACTTCCTTCCCGCTGGACTGGAAGCCGCGCTCCTCGAGCGAACCGCGCAGTTCCTCCTCGTCCTCGCCAGTGAAGGCGGTGCCGTCGACGCGCCGTCCTTCCAGCGAGCCGACCTTCCCGCCGATCATCTCGAGGATGTGCCCGACGGTCATCCGCGACGGTAGCGCGTGGGGGTTCAGGATGAGGTCCGGGACGACGCCCTGCTCGGTGAAGGGCATGTCCTCCTGTGGCGCGATGTGGCCGACGACGCCCTTCTGGCCGTGCCGGCTGGCGAACTTGTCCCCGAGTTCGGGGATGCGCTCGTCGCGGACTGATACTTTGGAGAGCTTCGAACCGTCCTCGCCCTCCATCAGGGTCACCGTGTCGACGACGCCGGACTCGCCGGAGCGCATCGTGACCGACGTCTCGCGGCGCTTCTGCGGCGAGAGGCCGCCCATGTCGTCCGGTTCTTCGAGGAAGCGCGGCGGGGAGGTCTTCCCCAGCAGGACGGCGTTCTCGTCGACCTGCGTCTCGGGGTTGACCAGCCCGTCCTCGTCGAGGTGGGTGTACGCCTCCTCGCCGCGGGCGCCGCGGACCTCGTCGTCGGGGATCTCGAAGTGGTCTTCCTGGCCGCCGGGGTAGCGGCGTTCCTCGCCCTCGTAGGTCCGGAAGAAGTGCGAGCGGGCGAGCGCGCGGTCGACCGAGCCCTTGTTCATGACGAGGGCGTCCTCGATGTTGAACCCCTCGTAGGACATGACGGCGACGACGAAGTTCTGCGCTGCGGGGCGCTCGTCGTAGCCGATCTGTTCGGTCGTCTGCGTTTTCACCAGCGAGAGCTGCGGGTAGTGCAGGAGGTGCTGGCGCGTGTCCGGCCGGATCCGGTAGTTCGCGCTCGGTAGCCCGAGCGACTGCTTGATCATCCCCGACCCCATCGTAATGCGGGGCGAGGCGTTGTGCTCGGGGTAGGGGATCATCCCCGCGCCGATACCGAACATCAGCTGCGGGTCGACCTCCAGGTGGGTGTGGTCCTCGTTGAGTTCCTCTTCGTCGACGGCGACGTAGATGTCCTCTTCCTCCTCGGCGTCGATGAACTCGACGTAGCCGGCCTCGACGAGGTCCTCGAACTCGAGGTCGCCGTCCTTGACGGCCTCGACTTCGGCGTCGGAGACGAGCGGCTCGCCGTCCTCGATGACGAGCAGCGGGCGCCGCGCGCGGCCGGCGTCGGCGTTGACGATGACCTCGCGCGTGCGGTTCTTGACCGAGACGTTGACCATCTCGCTGACGTCGCCGCGGCGGCGCGCCTGTCGGATCTGTGCTGCGAGCTGGTGCGGGTCGGGGTGTGTCCCCACCAGGCTCCCGTTGACGTAGACTTTGGCTTCTCGTTGCTGGCTCATGTGTTAGTCGTCCGCCGGCTGCTGGTCGATGGACTCGATGCCCGGGATGCCCGAGACGCCCATCGCCGCCAGTTCCTGTTTCAGCATCTGTTCGTCCTCGACGTTCTGGGACAGCTCCATCGCCTGCGCGAAGTTCTTCACGAGTCCGCAGTTGGGGCCTTCGGGCGTCTCGGAGGGACAGATGCGACCCCACTGGGTCGCGTGCAGGTCCCGCGCCTCGAAGTGCGGTTGCGACCGCGAGAGCGGCGAGCGAAGCCGCCGCAGGTGAGAGAGCACGCCCATGTAGTCCGTCCGGTCGACGAGCTGAGAGACGCCGGAGCGCCCGCCCACCCAGTTCCCCGTCGCGATGGGGTGTTCGAGCCGCTCGGTCAGCACGTCCGAGCGGACCACGGTCGACACGGAGAGTTGCCGGTTGCGCATGTTCGCCCGTTCGAGCTGGTATTTCACGTCGCGGGCGAGCTTGTTCAGCGCCGTCCGGAACAGGTCTTTCATCAGGTCGCCCGACACCTTGAGGCGCTTGTTGGCGTAGTGGTCCTTGTCGTCGGCGTCGCGCCGACCCAGGGCGAGTTCGAAGCAGGCCTCGGCCATCCGGCAGAGGTAGTACGCCTTGTTGATTCGGACGTCCTCCTCCTCGACGCCGTCCTCGTGGAGGTGCGGCAGGAGGGAGCGGTCGATGACGTAGTTGGCCCGCTTGAGCTGGTAGTTCTTGCCCTGACCCGAGGCGACGCGCTGGCCGAGCGTCTCGATGGCCTCCTCGGTCGTCTGGACCTCGGCGGCCTCCAGGTTCTCGAGCATGAACTTCACGATCTCCGGGTCCTCGGAGACGCGGTGGACGATCTCCTCGTCGGATTCCAGCCCGAGCGCCCGGATGAGCGTCACGAAGTTGATCGACCCCGACACCGAGGGGAAGGATACTTCCAGCAGGCCGTCGCGGGTGCGCTCGACCAGTACGAGCGCGCGGTAGCCGCGGCGCTGGGAGAAGGTCTTCGCGACCTCGATGGTGTCGCCGTACTTCGTGTCGGTCTCGGCGAGGATCTTGTTCGGCGCGAGGTCCTCGCTGGTCATGAGCACGCGCTCGGAGCCGTTGACACAGAAGTAGCCGCCGGGGTCGGCGGGGTCTTCGCCGATGTCGATGAGTTCCTCCTGAGTGAACCCGGCGATGTTGCACTTGTTCGAGCCGACCATGATCGGCATGCGGCCGATCTTGGTCTCGGTCTGGTCGACGACCCGCTCTTCTTCTTCCTCGCCGCCTTTGATGATCGCCATCTCCATGAAGACGGGCGCGGCGTAGGTGATGTTGCGGAGGCGCGCTTCCTGCGGGTAGAGCAGTTCCTCGCTGCCGTCGGCCTCGCGGACGCGAGGCGTGACCACGCGGACGTCACCGAGTTCGACGTAGACGGGCTCTTCGCCCTCTTTGTCGCCGATGTCGGTGTCGATGGTGGCCTTCTCGTCGACGACTTCCTGCATGCCCCGGCCCAGGAAGGCGTTGAACGAACGGAAGTGGTGTTCGGCGAGTCGTTCCCTCGAGAAATATTCGCGCGATATCGCGCGTCTGTCCTGTGTATCCATGTTATTCTACGACGAGTCGGTATACGACTGCCCGTTCGGTCGTTCGCGAGTCCCTGGTCACCTTGACGACGTCGCCGGTCTGGATATCCTCGTCCAGGTCGCGCAAGGCGGGGTCGGTACGCTTGATCTTCGGCAGGTCCGTCTTTTTGATGTTGTACTCCTCGAGCACGCCCTCGAGGGTTTCCCCGTCGAGAAGCGTGTGGTCCGGAACGAGTTCGTGTTGGCTTACGTCTACCATGTGTGGGTCTGACCGGTATGAGAAGTTGGTGTCACGAGATACTACAGGCGCATATAAGTCGGAGACGTAAAACGCTTTCCAAGTCCGTCGGCTACGGCTACGCGACCCGGCGCCGCCGGGCGGGGGCTGCCCCGCAAAAGGGGGCGTCAGTGCCACGCAATACGACAACCGTACACATAGTAGTTCGGGTCCGTGTGTAGTCGTGGCACGGCCCATCCGTCTGGAAAGGCTTTTGCGTGTCTTCCCGGAAGGGGGAGTGAAGCCCGGGTGGTGTAGTGGCCCATCATACGACCCTGTCACGGTCGTGACGCGGGTTCAAATCCCGCCTCGGGCGTCTTCTGCTGCGAACAACACGGCGAGCACCCCGTGTGCTCGCCATCGTGAGCAGCGAAACGACCTCACGGCGGATTCGAACCCCGGAAGTCGCGCGCAGTGAGCGAGGCGAACGAGCACGTCTTCCTCCGGTTCAAATCCTGCCTCGGGCGCTTTCTCGAACTCACACCGCGAGCGACCAGCTCGCTGTGTCGCGAGCAACCGAGTTCGAGAAACGGCGAACGGATTTGAACCCTGGAAGTCGCGCGCAGTGAGCGAGGCGAACGAGCACGTCTTCCTCCGGTTCAAATCCTGCCTCGGGCGCTTCTTCGATTCTCCAAGAAGCACCATGAGACTGTTTTGGTCCGTCGATTTCGGACAGACGTCACTGGGCGTCGCGGTCCGAGAGAAACGTTCGGACTTCCTCGCTGGCCCGTCGCTGGCACGCCGTCGAGAGGAAGTGTCGTTCGTCGGTGAGGCTGACGTGTCGCACAAGCATGCTTTCCCTACGCCGGCCGGGAAAAATAGCTGTGATGACATGATTCGACACGCGACCGGACCGTGCGATACAACCGCAGACTACAGGGTGTCAATACATCTATAAGTACGTGGAATGCGTCACTTCCTCCCACATGTATCGTAGGGAACCAGACCAACAAATCACCACTGACGAGTCCGTCGGTGACGGTATCGCGCGTTCGACGTCCACGAGCGGAGGCGCTTCGTGAACGCGCTCGAACGGTTCTCCGAACTGGTCACCGGGCACTCGCGGCTGGTGATCGTCGGGATGCTCGTGCTCACGGTGGTCGTCGCCAGCGGGGCTTCGGCGATTCCGGCGGCCCCGCCACAGGACGCCTCCGAGTTCATCGACGACTCCGACGAACTAGCCGCGATCGAGTACGTCCAGGACGTCTACAGTAGCGACGAGGGCGTCTCGACGATCCAGCTGTTCGCCCGCGATCACGAGTCGGGCTCGGCGCTGAGCAAGGCCGCGTTGCTGGACGGGCTGTACTTCCAGCAGACGCTGTACGCCGACGAGACCGTGACGGCCCCCCTGGTGACCGACCGGCCGGCCATCGTCGGCGTCGAGAACGTCGTCGCCACGGCCGCCATGGGACGATCCGAGCCGACCCTGCACGCCCAGGTCGCCGGCGTCACCCTCGAAGACCAGATCGCGCAGCTCGAAAGCATGACCGAAACCGAGGTAGCGACCGTCGTCGCGACCGTGTTGAGCGGTGCGACCAACGCGCCCGCGGGCGGACAGGCTCTCCGGCTGTTGCCGGTCGACTACGAGGCTGGTGAGGCCAGCGCTGAGGCTCGAGCGCTCCTCGTCTCGCGTGACGTCAGCGGCGTCGAACTCGGTGAGGATTTCCCGCCCGCGGTGGCCGACAGCGAACTGGCCATCAGCGATCTGGCCGCCGACCAGAGCCACGCCGAGTACTTCATGGTCACCTTCACGACGTTGCTCGACGAGGACGCCATCGCGATGTCCGACAGCCTGACGCTGGTCATTCCGCTCGCGCTGGGACTGATCGTCGTCGCGCTGGTTGTCGCCTATCGCAAACTCGCCGATATCGCGCTGGCGCTGCTGGGGACCGTCGTGGTCCTCCTCTGGCTGTTCGGGCTGATGGGCTGGCTCGGCATCCCCGGCTACGACATCATCACGCTGGGCGTGCCGGTCCTGCTGATCGGGATCTCTGTCGACTACGCCATCCACACCTTCATGCGTCACCGCGAGGAGCGCAGCCGCGGTGAGGCCAGCCGGCTCGCGATGCGGCGCTCGCTGGTTGGCGTCGGGGCCGCCCTGCTGTGGGTCACCCTCACGGCCGGGCTGGGGTTCCTCTCGAACCTCACCAGCGACCTCGCGGAGATCCGTTCGTTCGGTGTCGCCACGACGTTGGGGCTCGTGGCCGCGTTGCTCGTGTTCACGACGCTCGTGCCCGCGCTGAAAATCGAGATCGACGGGCTGCTCGCCCGGTTCGGTCGCGACCGGACGAAATCAGCGTTCGGTGCCGGCGGTGGGCGGTTCAGCCGCGTGCTCGCGACTGGCGCGGCCGCCGCCCGGCGCGCGCCCGCATTCGTGCTCGCCATCGCGCTCGTGGTCTCCGCCGGTGCGGCCTACGGGGCCACCCAACTCGAGGCCAGCGCCGACCAGGAGTTCCTGGCCGACGATCCGCCGGGCTGGATGTCCTCACTGCCCGAACCGTTCAAACCCGGTGACTACACGGCCAAGGAGAAACTGACCTACGTCGAGACGAACTTCCGCGGGAGCGACGCGACCGCCGGATACGTCCTCTTGCGCGGGGCGATCGACGACGACCGCGCGCTCGAACGGATGGCCGTCGCTGACGGCGGCGCTGACCCCGACGCGTTCATCCCCTCCGCCGACGGTTCGAGGCTCGTCTCGCCGCTGTCGGCGATGCAGCGCGTCGCGGCGATCGACCCCGACTTCGCCGCGACCTTCGAAGCCGCCGACACCGACGGCGACGGCGTCCCCGACCGCGAGGTCGCCGTGCTGTACGACGCGCTGTACACTGCCGCACCCGAACTCGCAGCGAGCGTCCTCGAGCGCAGTGAGGAGGGAGCGTACGTCTCCGCGCTGGTGATCGCTGACCCGGTCCCGACCGCCAGCGACGACGCCGTCACGGCTGCGCTTCGCGCTCTTGCCGCCGATCTGGAAACCGGTGACGGGACCATCACGGCGGTCCCGACCGGCGACGCCGTCATCCTCTCGATGACGCTAGGCTCGCTGATCGAAAACGTCATTATGACGCTGCTGGTGACGCTCGTGGCCGTCATCGTCCTCCTGATGGTGGGCTATCGGGTCACCGAGGGAAGCGCGAGTCTGGGGTTCGTCACCCTCCTCCCGGTCGCGTTCGGCGTCGCGTGGTTCTTCGGAACCCTCTGGGTGCTCGGGGAAGAACTGACCCTGTTGACGAGTGTCATCGCATCGATGACCGTCGGGCTCGGCGTCGACTACAGCATCCACCTCGGCGAGCGCTACAAGCAAGAGCTGGCCAGCCAGTCCGGCGTCTGGCCGGCGCTGTATGCCACGATGCACGGGACCGGGGGTGCGCTGTTCGGCGGGTTCGTCACCACCGTCGCGGCGTTCGCAACACTGGGACTGTCGACGATGCCTCAACTCCAGCAGTTCGGCGTCCTCGTCGCGCTCGCACTGGTCTACGCCTTCGTGAGCACGTTGTTAGTGCTGCCGAGTCTGCTGGTCATCTGGACCCGGTTCTTCGGGCCGACCGATGCCGACTTCGAGCAGGCACCTCGGGTCCGCGTTGAGCCAGCGCTCGCTGGCGAGGACGACTGATCGAGTGGCGACTTCAGAGATGCGCCGGATCTGTCGTCTCGACCCGTCGGAAACAGAACCCGGCAGCGAAAGCGGGTCAGCGAGTGGCCGGTAGTGACGAGACGCCGGTCGTTCGTGGATCCAACGTAGCACAGGAGCGACGAACGGGTTTGAACCACGCGAGACGCAGCCCGCGCCGCGAACGCAGTGAGCGAGCACGTCTACCTCCGGTTCACATCCCGTCTCGGGGTCTCCTCTGATCCCTGTCGGCGGCGAATACCGTGTTGTAGAACAGTTCGCAGGGTGGTTGATTTCGTGGCTGGTGGGTACGAATCCCGTGCTCAGTAGATGTGCGAACATGCCGCCGAGGAATCGGTCAGGTACGAGTATCGTCTACTGAGCCGTGCTGAATAGAGAGGGTGTATCTAGCGAATGATTTAAATTTGCATGAACAGATCATAGTGAGTAATTATGGGCTTGAAGAAGGTATTTTACAGGGTAGCATTGGCTACATGGATAGTACTCGTAATCGGGGCGGGGCTCTCCGTTAGCGAGGGGTACACCGAGCCCTGGCTGACCATCTCTGACTTTCCTGGCGGGTCGGATGGGGCGCTCGCCGCCACTATCGGGGCCGTGCTTGCCGGGGTGGTCGTCATCGGCTTCCTCGAGCGGCGAGACGAGGCCAAGCAGTGGGAAGCGGCGGGCCGGCAGGCGGGGCTCAGCCCAGTCGGAGACGGCTCGTCTGATGGCGCACTGGAACTGACGGGGAGCATCGACGACCGGCCCGTCACTGTCCGCTACGTAAACCGCCGTGAGCCACAGGGCTATGAGGGGAGACATCAGACAGGCGGCAGCGGTGAGGGGACCAGTACTCGTCGAGTCACGTACACGGTCGTAGAGGCGGAACTGTCCGGCGCTGCAGACGGGGGAGTAATCGCCTCTCCAGCCAGCCGTGGGGGCGACGGCGCCGGGGGGTCCGGAATGCTCGGAATCGGCGACACGTCCGAGACCGACTCCGGCGCGGAGGGGGTCTTCACCGTCGCCGAGGACGGCCTTTTTTTCATGGGGACCCCGCCAGCGGCCGTGGAGGCCGTCAGTGATCGCCAGTCGGGGAGGGCGTTACGCGCTATTCGAGACCTCCAGATCGCTGCCGTCGGGGACGCGTCCGGCGTGGCCGCCAGGTTGACCGAGGAGGCAGGGGGTTCCCTGTTCGGGTTTGGAATGGGGGACGCTATCCTAAAGGACATCCCGAGTGACGAGACGATGGTGTACGTCGAGACAATGGCGTCCATACGAGACGGCGACGAACTCAGACGATTCGCCGAAGGAGCCGTCGCCGTCGCAGACGCCTTCGAGGGGGCAACTGCTCGTACTTCGGCCCCTGAATAGTCGACGAACTCGTCCCACTCAATGTAGTCCTCCGTGTGCGCTCACTCCTCACCATATGCTGACTATGCGCCCTGTACTGAGCATCCGCGCCGCAGGCGCGGTTCGCCGTCAGAGCAGGCTCTGACGAGCCTCGCGGCGATGTACGCCGCGAGACACCGGACGCAAGCGAGCGACGCGAGCGCGCCGTCCGGCCTTTTGCCCCACGTTTTTGCGGCGGAGGATCCCCGCAGCGACCCGCAGGGCCGCGAGGAGCTCTCCGCCGGAAAAAGTGGCTGAACTTATGGGATGAACAGGCGCAAAACCTCGCGCTTCAGCGCGGGGAGGGTGTCAACCCGCTCTCGCTCCATCGGGGACTGTGAGCCAGCACGTTCTCGTTCCGGTCGACGGGTCGTCGGAGTCCGAACAGGCCCTCGCGTACGTCCTCGACGAGATGACGGGGTCGAAGCTCACCCTGATCCACGTCTTCAACCCGGCCAGGTCCTTTGGCTACGGGGAAGACGAGTACTTCGACTTCGAGGCGTACCAGGCCGAAGTGGACCGCGCACACGGCCGCGCCGAGGAACTGCTCGACGAGTACCGCGAGACGGCGAGCGAGCGCGGCTTCGAGGTCGAGACGCTCCTCGCGACCGGGAAGCCGGCACGGCAGATCCTCGACGCGGTCGAGAGCGAGGGCGTCGACCACGTCGTCATGGGGAGTCGGGGCCGCTCCGGTCTCGGGCGGGTGCTGTTCGGGAGCGTCGCGGAGGCGGTCACGCGGCGGGCCCCGGTGCCGGTCACGATCATTCGGTAGCAGTCGCGGCAGTCTCAGATCCGTTCGCTGAAATCGGCGGCGAAAGCGTATAGTGCCGGGGGGCAAAGGGCGCTCTATGGACGACGTCGACAGGCAGGAGATGCCGCGGGTCATCGTCGAGGAATTCTTCGACCGGGAGGAGGGGACGCGGGCGCTGCTCGACGACCTAGAGCGGGAGGCCCTGGAGGGCGACCACGAGGCCGTCCGCGAGCGGATCCGCGACCTCGCCGACAGCAACCAGCACGTCTTCTACGCGGTCGCGCTCGCGCTGTCGGGGTCGAAACAGTTCTACGGCGACGTCGAAGCCCAGCTCGGGATCGATGCGGCCGACACGCTCCGCGATCTAGGCGAGACCTATCCGACGCTCGCGGAACCGTTCGGGATGGTCCGCACCGAGCAGACTCGCGAGCGACACAACCCGGTCACCGAACTGGAGGCGACGACGACCTACGCGGCCGAGGAGGAGGTGCCAGTGGTGAGTTACACGCCCAAATCAGGACAGGTCGACCTGTACTCGGGACGGGGTTCGCCCGAGGAGGTCCTGCAGTTCGCCTCGTATCTCGTCCAGGCGACGACGGACTCGCTGGACAGCGCGCTCGACCGGGAGTACTCGGTCAACACCGAGGAACTGGGCTCGCTCATCGACCGCCAGGAGGAGCTAGAGAGCGAACTCGGGCGTCTGCGCGACCAGATCGACGAACTCCGGCGGACGCCGGTCGGCGACGAGTAGGCGCTGTGGCGGCGCTCGGCGGGGCGCGCCGGTATCGGCGGTCGGTCCGGCGAGCGCGGCACCTGTGCGTTTATTACGTCCGCCACAAAAGACCGCCGTATCTTCATGGTCGAGCGACTCACGAACCAGGTCGAGAAGGAGGAACGGGACCTGCGGATACTGCGGACCGTCATCGAGTCGGGACCGATCGGAATTGTCAGGATCGCAGACGAGACCGACATCCCCGAGCACAAGGTCCGCTACTCGCTGCGGATGCTGGAAAACGACGGTCTCGTCGACCCGACGCCCAACGGTGCGGTTCCGGTCGACGACATCGACGAACGGGTCGCGACGATCAACGCGGGGCTGGACGACCTGGTCGAGCGACTCGACGGACTCAAAGACGTGTTCTAAGAACGGTTGCGACTGTTCGAGGAAGAGCGCGGGCGCGACTCGAAGCGGTGGCGTGTTACTCGGATGGGTTGTTGCCGCGCTGGAAGAGGTACACCATCTCCCACATCGCCTCGTCCATGTCCCGTCCGTTCGAGGCGTCCTGCAGTTGTCGGTACAGGCTGTCCGAGACCTGAATTTCGGGCATATCACTCTGTTGGGTGCAGTCGATAATAAATCCCTGCTGAGTCGGAAGTGAGTTAATCTTCCGAGAAACGGGCTCTGGAGCCCGCTCGCGGCGGTCCAGGCGACTGTCGAACTGCGACTGTGACGCGGCGCACCGTCGGTCCGGAAGGTCAAATCGCGTTTCACATTTCTCAACTTTCATCAGGGGGTCGTCCCTTGTCCGGGTGTATGGTCGACAGCGCAGACGCGTCCGCGACGGCGGTGGTGTACGTCGTGGTCGTGGTCGTGGCCGTCCTGATCGGGACCGTACTCGCGCCGGTCGTGTGGAACGCGACCCAGGGATCGGGGGATGACGGGGAGCCGAGCGTGTCGGTCATCACGCTCCGCGGGGGGACCGACCCCGGGAACATCAACCGGATCACCGACGACCTGCGAGCCGCGAGAACCAACGACTCCGTCGAGGCCGTCGTCCTCCGCATCGACAGCCCCGGCGGCGCCGTCGCCTCCAGCGAGGAGTTCTATCTGGCGGTCAATCAGACCGCGAGCGAGGTGCCCGTCGTGGCCTACGTCGAGGGGACCGCCGCCTCGGGCGGGTACTACGGTATCGCGCCCGCCGACAGCATCTTCGTCAAGCCGAGTTCGACCGTCGGCAGCATCGGCGTCGTCGTCCAGGCACCGCTGCGCACCGTCGAGGAGGCCGGTCGGACCTCCCGGACCTACCTCCGGACCGGCCCGGACAAGGCGACCGTCTCGAAAGACAACATCCGCAATCAGATGGAGACGCTGCACAACGCCTTCCTCGATACGGTGATGACCCACCGCGGCGACGAACTCGAACTCGGTCGCGCGGAGGTCGCACTCGGCCGCGCCTACCTCGGGCCGACCGCCGTGCAGAACGGCTTCGCCGACGAGACGGGTGACCTCGACGCTGCCATCGAGACGGCCGCGGGTCTGGCCGACGGGATCGACGGTGACCAGTACGACGTCGTCTACGGTGAGCCCGTCACGGCCACGGAGAGTTCCGTGACGCTCGCCGGCGCCGACGTCGAGCGCGTCGAGGGGAACGTCGTCTACGTCGACAACACCGACGAGGACGACCAGTTCCGCGAGCCGGTCCGCTACTACGCGGTCTGGGGGATCCCGGTGACCGACGACGGGAGCGCGACCGGAACGCCGACGGCCGGGAACGGAACCCAACCGACAGCCGACGGCGGGCGCGAGAGCGGAGCCGCCACGCCGACCGCGGGGGGTGACGACTGATGGCGGCCCGCGAGTTGCTGAAGCCGCTGGGCGTCTTCGTCGCCGTCGTTCTGGTCGTCGTCGCGGGGACGGCGCTGGCGGGCTTCGTCTTCGGTTCCGGAGGCGGCGACGGCGCGCCGCCGGACGGCGAGGCCATCGACGGGCAGGCGCCCGCGCAGTACCAGCCAGACAACGTCGCCCACGACGAGGACCCCGAGAACGGGACGCTCGCGGTCGACAGCGACGGCGAGGACAAGCGCGTCCTCGTCGACACCAGACACTCGAACCGGTTCGACGGCGCGGACGTGGACCCGCTGGTCGAGGCGCTCGTCCGCGAGGGCCACGCCGTCGACGTCGGCACGGAATCGAGCGGCGGCGGCTTCGAGTCCGGCTACACCAACGCCACGCTCCAGCGCTACGACGCCATGCTGGTCATCGCGCCGACGGGGTCGTTCTCCGAGCGCGAGATCGGCGGGCTCGAAGCGTTCACCGACGGCGGCGGCCGACTCGTCGTGCTCGGCGAACCGCGGCAGTTCTCCGGCGGCGGCAGTCTGAGTTCGGGGTCGTCGGTCCGACCGAGCGCGGACTCGCTCGCCGCGGCCTACGGGCTCCGGGTCGGCTCGGAGACGCTGTATAATCTCGACGACGACGCCAACGACAACAACTACGAGAGCGTCTACGGGACCGCGACCGGCGGCGACGAACTCACCGACGGCGTCGAGCGCGTCCAGTTCGACACCGCGGGCTATCTCGTCCGGACCGGCGACAGCGACGCCGAGACGCTCGTCCAGGCGGTCGACGGGACTCGCACCGCGGACCGCGGTATCGAGGGCGAGTACGACGTCGCCGCCCGGAACGGCAACTTCGTCCTCGTCGCCGACGCCTCGCTCGTCGAGCGCTCGGAACTGTACGACGCGCACAACGAACGGTTCGTCGGCAACCTGCTGACCTTCCTGGTCTCGGGCGACAAGCCCGACGACGTGCCGCCGACGGCGACGCCCGCTGAAGACCCCGGCGGCTTCTGACCGCCGACCGTCGCTCTCGGGTCTGTCGATACGACGTGTCGACCGGGAGTGCCGCGGCTCACCAACGTTTCGACGATGAGAAGAAAGTCTCCGCGGTCGCCGATGCCGGGGTCCGCCGAGCTATCCTTTCTTGAATCCGACGAGGAAGCCGCCGGTGAAGCCGGTACTGACGGGCAGGGCCGAGAGGAGACTCGACACGAGGGATGCGCCGCCGTCGCCGGCCGACTCGGTCGCGTCCTGTGCCCCGCCGCTGATGGCGCCCCAGTCGACCTGGAGGACGCCCCGCGTTTCGAGGAACTTGAACAGGGCCAGTTCCAGTCCGATGATGACCGCGATGATCTTGGCGACTTTCTTGGCGGCGAAGCCGATGATGCCGCCGATCATCGCGCCGCCGCCAAGTTCGAGCCCGAGCTGCTGGAACCCGATCCCGTCGAGTTGTAACAGTGCCTCTACCATGTCCACTCCCTGACGTTGCGGGGTTAAGGCTTTTGTGCCGCCCGTCAGACGCGCGGCATCGGCCGAATATCGCCACGTCGCGCCGTCTCTGGCAGAGATTCACACGATCGAACAGAGTTTAAATACGCGGGCGCCCTACCGCGGTGTAAGTGACGGCCTCACAGACTCGACAGCGAGCGGTGGTGGCAAAACGCGTCGACAGCGGCGAGGCGGACACCGCCGAGATCCGCGACCTCGCGCGGGCCGCCGGCTACGAGGTGGTCGGCGAGGTGACCCAGACCCGCTCGGAAGACCCCGCGACCCACGTCGGCGAGGGCAAGGCCGAGACGCTCGCCCGGACCGTGACCCGGACGGACGCCAGCGTCGTCGTCTTCGACAACCAGCTCGGCCCCTACCAGACGTACAACCTCGGCAACGTCCTGCCCGACGGGGTGCGCCTGATCGACCGCTTCCGGCTCATCCTCGAGATTTTCGGCCAGCGCGCCCAGACCCGCAAGGCCCAGCTCCAGGTCGAACTCGCCGAGTTGCGGTACGAACTCCCGCGCGCCGAGGCGAAGGCCTCCCTGGCCCGCCGCGACGAACGGCCCGGCTTCATGGGCCTGGGGGAGTACGACGAGAGCCGCGAAGAGGACATCAAAGCGCAGATCTCCCGCATCCGGGACGAACTCGAGCGGATCGAGGAGACCGAGGAACACCGCCGCGCACAGCGCCGCGAGTCCGGCTTCGACCTGGTCGCGCTCGCGGGCTACACCAACGCCGGGAAATCGACGCTGCTCCGGCGGCTGGCCGAGGACGTCGAGGTCGACGAAAACGAGGACCTGCACGCCGATCTCGACCCCACCGCCGAGTCCGAGGACCGCCTGTTCACCACGCTCGGCACCACGACGAGGAAAGCCGATATGGACGAGCGGGACGTGCTCGTCACCGACACGGTCGGCTTCATCTCCGACCTGCCCCACTGGCTCGTCGAGTCGTTCAAGTCCACGCTCGATTCGGTGTATCGCGCGGATCTGGTCCTCCTCGTCGTCGACGTGAGCGAACCCGTCGCGGAGATCCGCGAGAAGCTCGTCACGTGTCACGACACGCTGTACGAGCGCAACGAGGCGCCCATCGTCACAGTGCTAAACAAGATCGACAAAGTCGACGACGAGGAGGTGCGTCGCAAGCGCGAGGCGCTGTCAGCGCTCGCCCCCAATCCCGTCGTCGTCAGCGCGCGGACCGGCGAGAACGTCGCCGACCTCACTGACCGGATCCACGACGAACTGCCCGATTACGAGCGCGAGCGGCTCGTCCTTCCGATGACCGACGACACGATGTCGGTCGTCTCGTGGATCCACGACAACGCCAACGTCGACAGCGTCGACTACGGCGACCAGGTCGTCATCGAGTTCGAGGCCCGCCCCGCCGTCGTCGAGCGCTCCCGCGACAAGGCCGGCGAACTCGTCGAAGCCTCGGCCTGACCCGGTTCCTGAGAGTTCGGTTTCTCCGCGCGAGTGCTGTTTCGACGGTCCACGAGTTGCGCCTTTTTCGACCGTCTCCTGCGGTGGCGCGCGCCGTCGCGCCCTGCGTGGCGCGACGAAGCCGCGCGAGGGATGAGCATCGCCGCGAAGCAAGACGCGCAATCGGTTGGGGAGGCTCGTGGCCGTCTGCGGCGCGGTGCTGTGCGGAGCGGGGCGGTGCTGTGCGGTTGCGGTCGCAGTGCTATGCGGAGCGGGGCGGTGCTGTGCGGTGCAGTCCCTGGCGGACTGAAAGGGCGAGGCGTGCGAGGCGCTTGCGCCTCGATGCCGAACGGCGCTGCCGTGAGGCGCGCTCGCGCTCGTTCAGTCGTCTGTGCAGGCTCTATTCTCGCGGGCGGTGCGGAGAGCGAGAATATCCCGCGCAGCGACCGCGAGCGGGACGAGGGCTTTCAACTCACAGGATCAGTCGTGGTTGCGGTTGCGTTGGCTGTCACTCGGAGCGAGCGCGGTGAGGGCTTTCACCGCTCAGGAGCGACTGCGGTCGCGGTGCGGTTTGTGGTCGAGACAACTCGAAGCGAGCGGGGATTACAGGAAAAACAGGACGATCGAAAGGACGAGGAGACCAAGGAGTATCAGGATGTAGCTGGTGCGAGCCGGCGTGCCCCGGAGCCCCTGCCACGCCGTGAATCCGTCGTCGCTGCCTCGTTTCGACCCCATACGCCGACCGGGACTGGCGGCCAGTTCAATCTTGGGCTACACGCCGGCGATGAGAACGTACAGCGCGGCCACGCAGCCGACGAGGACCGCTGTGGCGAACAGTACCTTCTTGATCCGGGTCCGCCTCGACTCCGTCTCGGGGACCGTCGCGTCGCGGGTTTGATATCCGGCAGGCGGGCCGCTACTCGGATCTCCATCCCACATACCCCTTATTTCTATAAACTAACACATGGTCTTGTGGTCGTCCCGTTCAGAGCGCGTCGCCGGGGCTCCAGTCGGCGGCACGGGCCCGGAGTTCGGCGTCGCGGTCGGACTCGGCCGAGAGGTCGGGCACTTCGACGGGGCGGCCGTTCTCGTCGACGGCGACGAAGACGAACCGCGAGCGGGTGGTCGTCTCGCGGTCGCCGCTCCGGGGGTTCTCGCGGGCGGCGTGGAGTTGAACCTTGACGCTCGTCCGCCCGGCGTCGTGGGCGAACGCCTCGATGACGACGACTTCGCCGACGGGGACCGGCCGGTGGAAGTTCATCTCGTCGATGCTCGCGGTGACACACGGCTCGCCCGCGAAGCGCATCGCCGACATCGCGCCGAGTTCGTCCATCCACTTCATCACGTTCCCCCCGTGGACCGTCTGGTAGTTGTTCGCGTGCTGGGGCTGGACCCGCCACCTGTTCTCGAGATAGGTGTCTTCGAGCGTGGGCATACGATATTGTCGCGCTCCCCCCTTGTCGGTGTATCGGACAGCGGGGCCGTCGATGCGACCGTTCGACGAGATTCGTCGTCCCGCTCGCTACGAGTAACAGAGACCGCGCCAGCAGACAACACCGCGACAGCACCCACGACCGCCGACAACACCGCAACCGCACTCGATCTTGAGAGTTGAAAGCCCTCGACCCGCTCGCGGTCGCTGCGCGGGATATTCTCGCTCTCCCACCGCCCGCGAGAATAGTGCCACGCTCAGTCGACCAAGCAAGCGCGAGCGCGCCTCACGGCAGCGCCGTTCGGCATCGAGGCGCAAGCGCCTCGCACGCCTCGCCCTTTCAGTCCACCAGGACCGCACCGCTCCCCACCGCGACCGCTCCGCACAGCACCGCAGACAGCCACGAACCTCCCCAGCCGATTGCGTTGTCGTCGGGCGACTCGTCGCCCGACTGCCAGCGAGATTGGAAATCTCGCCCTGCTCGTTCCTGCGCTACTCATCCACCGTCAGAGCGAGCTCTGACGAGCCTTCGCTCGCACGCTCGCGAAGACCTCGCACGGAACGTCGCGCCACGGCGGGCGCGACGGCGCGCGCCACCGCAATCGGTTCTGGCCTCTCGTCTCCCGTGGCGTCAGTCCTCGACGTCGATGGGCTGGCCGTCCTCGGTGGGCGGTGCGACGTGGTCGATGTAGGATTCCACGTCGGGGTCGTTCACGCGCACGCGGACGTGGAGGTCCCCGAGTTCGCTGGGCTCGCCGACCGCGAAGTTGATCACGCCCTCGAAGGCGGGCTGTTTCTTCAGGTCGAACGAGAAGGTGTCACCGCGGCGCCCGTCGAAGAAGGTGCCCCGCGCGGTGTCGAGGATCTCCTGGCGGTGCAGGCCCTCCGAGAGGTGCTCCAGCGAGTGACTCGTCGCGACGAGTTCACCCGGCTGTTCCTCGATCTCGACGTCGGGGAAGAGGTTGAAGATGGCGTCGACGACGCGGTCGGTGACCTCGGTGTCGTAGACGGGCGCGGTGACCTGCACGTCGACGCTGTAGACGGTGCTCACGACTCGGTACCTCCGGTTGTGGCGTCGTCCGCGAGCAAGTCGCGGATGGCGTCCTGGAACTCCGCCAGGGTGCCGTCGTTGTGGACGGTGCGGTCGGCCATCGCCATCGCCTCGCCCATGCCGAAGCCGAGTTCGCGCTCGTCGCGTTCGTCGAGGGACTCGCCGCCCTCCTCGGCGCCAGCGTCGCGTCCGCGGAGGTCGAGGCGCTCGGCGCGGGCCTCGTCCGGCGCGGCGACTTTCACGAGGACGAACTCGTCGCCGAAGGCCTCGACGAAGCGCTCGACTTCGACGTCCGAGCGGATGCCGTCGACGACGACGGTGTCGCTGTCTTCGAGGGACGCTTCGATGAGCGGGAGCGATTCCTGGGCGATGGCGTCGACCCCGTTCTCCTCGCGGAGGGTGCGAGCCATCTCGCCGTGATGGGTGGCGGGGTCGAGTCCGCGGTCTCGGCAGGCCTGACGGATCACGTCGCCCATCGTGACGACGGGCACGCCCGCCTCGCGGGCGACGGCCGCGGCCTCGCTTTTCCCGCTCCCCGGCAGTCCGACGATTCCGATGACAGTCATTGACGGATGTATCCCCACGCCGCGCTTAAGGACTGCGTTGTCGCTCCTCGCGCAGGAGCGTCCAGCCCGCACCGACTTAAACGGCCTCGGAAAACCGGCAGATCGCTTCCGGGGGTGCCGGGCCAACTCCCGGTATGGCGATGGGTGAACTCGCGGGGGAACCGCTACGAACGTTACCGGCGACCATCGAGCGCGCACTGGGGTTCGGGTCGAACGCGGGCCCGGTCGAGCAGTTCGTCGCGGGACTGGTCGGCGCCGCGTTCGTCTGCTCGACTGTCCTCGCGCTCGCGGCGGTGACGGGGCCGTGGGCCAAGCGCAAACTGTTCGCCGACTTCACCGACCGGATCGCGCCGAACCGACACGGCCCCTACGGCGTGCTCATCATCGTCGCCGACGTGGTGCGCCTGCTCTCCAAGGAACTGATCGTCCCCGAGCAGGTGGACCGCCCGGCCTACGACCTGGGGCCGCTGCTGGTGACCTACTCCGCACTGCTGGGCTTTGCGGTCATCCCGATGGGCAGCGGGGTCCAGATCGCCGACCCGGAGACGGGGCTGGCCTACGCCTTCGCTGTCGCCTCGCTGGCGACGGTCGGCCTCGTCATGGCCGGCTACGCGTCGAACAACAAGTTCTCGCTGCTGGGCAGCCTGCGCGCCATCGCGATGAACGTCGCCTACGAGATCCCGCTGGTCGTCACCGGCGTCTCCGTCGTCCTCTTTGCGGGCTCGCTGCAGCTCTCGGAGATCGTCACCGCTCAGCAGGCGACCCTGCTGACGCTCGGCCCCGTGGCGATCCCGTCGTGGTTCGCCTTCGTCAACCCCTTCGCGTTCGTCCTGTTCGTCGTCGCGTCGCTCGCGGAGGTCGGTCGCAACCCCTTCGACACCGCCGAAGCGCCGACGGAGATCGTCGCCGGCGTCCAGACCGAGTACTCCTCGGTGTATTTCGTCCTCCTCTATCTCGGCGAGTTCCTGCACATCTTCCTCTCGGGGGCGATCATCACGACGATCTTCCTCGGCGGGCCCGCCGGTCCCGTCCTGCCGGGGTTCGTCTGGTTCCTGGTGAAGATGTGGTCGTTTTTCCTGTTCACGCAGTGGGCGCGCTACTCCGTCCCACGGGTCCGAATCGACCAGCTCCTCTCCGTCGGCTGGAAGGGGATGCTCGTCTGCTCGTTTGCCAACCTCGCCCTGACGGCGCTGGTCGTCGGCCTGCTGGCGGCGTGAACGGGTTCACTCCGATCGCGAGCGACCCGTTATAAACCGCCGCGGTGACCCGGCCGAAGTGCCTTGCCGCTGCCGTCCGTACTCGCTAGTGATGGCAGAGCCAGTGCCTTCGGGGGCGGACGGCGAGCCGGGCGGTGACCGTGACGGGGCCAGCGACGCGGGGGCCGAGTCATCGGCCGCGGGGTCGGACGGGTCAGCGACCGTAGGGTCGGACGCGTCCTTGCGCCCGGGCGGGGACGTCCCGGGGCCGGACGGCCTCCCGCTCGCGGGGAACACGATCGAATTCCTCCGGGACCCGCTGGCGTTCTACGAGCGGTGTGGCGCCTACGACTCGGACATCGTCCGCTACGCCATCGGCGGCGACACCGGGTTCATGCTCACCGACCCCGCGGACATCGAGCGCGTGCTCGTGACCGACGACGCCCACTTCGGGCGGGCCTCGCTCACGCAGGACACCCTCGGACAGATCGCCGACGGCGGCCTCTTTCTCCTCGAGGGCGACGAGTGGCAGCGCCACCGCACCGCGCTCCAGCCCTCCTTCTACCGCGAGCGTATCGAGACCTACGCGGACATGATGGCCCGGTTCGCCGACGAGCGCGCCGACGAGTGGGCCGGCGGACTGGCGACGGGCCACAGTACCGTCGCCGTCTCCGCGGAGATGCGCTCGCTCACGCTCGAGATCCTGGCGAAGACGCTGCTCGACGTCGACATCCGCGAGCGCGAGTCGGCGATCCGCGACGCCGCGGGCGTCATCTCCGAGCGGTTCGACGCCGGCTCACTCTCGGCGTATCTCCCCCTGTGGGTCCCCACGCCCGCCAACCGCCGCTGCAAGCGCGCCGTCGCCGCTTTCGACGAGGCCATCGCCGAGATGGTCGCCCAGCGCCGCGCCAGCGACGGCGAGTTCGACGACCTGCTCTCGATACTGCTCTCGCTCGACCTGGGGGACGGGACCGACGGTGACACTACCTCTCTCTCCGAGACAGAGATCCGCGACCACCTCTTCACCTTCCTGTTCGCCGGCCACGAGACCACCGCGCTGACGCTCTCGTACGCGACCTTCCTCCTCGCGACCAACCCCGAGAAACAGGCCCGCCTCCACGACGAACTCGACGCGGCGCTCGACGGGCGCCCCGGCGCGACCGACCTGTTCGAACTCGACTACCTCGACAACGTGGTCGACGAGGCGCTGCGACTCTACCCGCCGGCGTACACCGTCTTCCGCGAACCCACGCGCGACGTCGCGTTCCAGGGCTATCGCGTGCCCGAGGGCTCTCTCGTCTCGCTCCCGCAGTGGGTCGTCCACCGCGACGAGCGCTGGTTCGCGGACCCCGACAGCTTCCGCCCGGAGCGGTGGGCTGACGAGGGTGCGGACGGCGACGAGTCGGGAGCGGCCGACACCGACGCCGGGCGCCCGGAGTACGCCTACTTCCCGTTCGGCGGCGGGTCGCGCCACTGCATCGGGATGCGCTTCGCGCTCATGGAGACGAAACTCGTCCTCGCGACGCTCGCCCGCCGGTTTCGCTTCGAAACAGTCACCGAGCCGCCGCTGGACCTGTCGATGCAGATCACCCTCCAGCCCACCGATCCGATCGAGGTCGGGCTGGCGGCGCGGTAACGCCGGCCGGAGTCCGGAGTGTCGTCTGGTCGTCCGCAACGCCGCTGGGACGTTCGAAACGCCGCCGGGACGTCCGCAGCGGCGTTCGGTCGCTCGAAAAGTGTTTGAGTGGGCGGGGCCAAATCGGGGGTATGCTCCGGATACTGGCGCTGCTCTTGCTGATCCCGTTGCTCGACGCCCTCTTTCTGGTGTTCGTCGCGACGCGGATCGGCGCGCCGCTGACCGTCCTGCTGGTCGTCCTCACCGCCCTGATCGGGATGCTCCTCGTCCGGGCGGAGGGGCGACACACGATGCGCAAGATCCAGCAGAAGGTCGCCCAGGGAGAGGCACCGACGAACGAACTGCTCGACGGCGCCTTCCTCCTCGTCGCGGGTGGACTGCTCCTCACTCCGGGACTCGTCACCGACGCGCTCGGGTTCATCCTCGTGATCCCGCTGACGCGGGCGCCCATCCGGATGGTCGTCCGCGACTACGTGGTCGTCCCCTACATGGACAGGAAGACCGGCGGATTCGCCACCGGCAACGTCTACATCGGCGGGTCGCCCTTCGAGCAGGGTGGACAGGGGCCAGGCGGGCAGGGTCCGGACGGGCAGGGTCCCGGCGGAAACTTCCCCGGCGGCAACGTCGGCGGGTCGGCCGGCGACGCGGGCGAGGCGTACGACCTCGACGACGACGCCTACGACGTGGACGTCGAGGACGATTCGCGGTCGGACTGACCGCCGCGCGGGCGGCGATCCGCGGGCGGCGTGTGGCGTGTGGAACCACCGCAGGGCATCCCGATCCGGCCCGAAAGGTAACCCTTAAAGGCTCCCGACTGAAACGCTCTGGTGCGAGCGGGCCAATAGCTCAGTTAGGTTGAGCGCTCGGCTGATAACCGGGAGGTCACCGGTTCAAATCCGGTTTGGCCCACTATTTTGCTGCGAGCAATTCGTGGTCAGAAAATCGTGCCGACAGCGGATTCGAGCTCTGGAAGTTGACAATCGGTGAAAAGAATCACTGATCTGTGCGGCGGATTTCCCCGGATTGCACAAGTGTAGTTGCGCTATACGGCTGCAACTCCTCAATCCTGATTGTACTTCGCGAGTGTCGCGAGCGCCGGCTGGGGCTCGTTCGCGATCGCGAACCCCAGTGGTTCGGTTCGCCTTAAGAATCAGTAATCTGATTTTCAAGAGTTGGTTATCTGTAGTGTGAAACCCCATCTAAATTCAATTCTATCACCAGAAGTGGCAAAATGTTGATCTCTCTCGAAGCGGTACTCACCAGGTGGGATACACCCATGGACAGAGGGATCGTCAGCAATGATGTATTTGAAAGTCTTAATTTTTCCTGGCTCAATTTTGGATACATAGGCTTCTGTTGTAAATAAGACCCCGTCATGAGTTGGTGATGGGTCATCGATACATTCTGGCTTGTACTCTTCTGAGGGACTGTCCGCCGCTCTGAGTTCGTACAGTAGAATCCCGGGGTCACCAGTCTGTGCGCTTCGGCCTTTATAATACGGGAGGATAGGATACGTAGAATCGCCAGTGTTCTTTGCAGTAATCGAAACTAATGCACTACCGTTTTCGCTTATCTGGCCGTCGACGATATTGACATCATATTCGACTGGTGCTTCTTTTGGAACAGTATCTGTGTCGATCACTGAAACGGTTCTTTTGAATTGTGCCATCTCTGAGTCTTCGGCTTTTGAGTTTGTAGACCGGTTCGATTCTGATGTTTCGTTTGAGGTCTTGGAAAATGATACTGAACCAACCAATAAAAAACTGCTTCTCCCATGGGTCGCACGTCGGGAGAATCGCTCCTCACGGGATCGCGAGTGAACTGCGTCCGGCCATCGTCACTCGCTCACCACAGTCGACACCGTTTCGACCAGATCCTCGATATCCACCACCATCGCCTCGTCCGCAGAGGGATAGACCCGCCAGTGATAGTCGAACCCGAACTGGCGAGCGAGACAGAAGTAGTACGGTTCGACGTTGTCCTCCGGAAACAGTTCCACGACGGTCGCGTCGGTGGCGTGAATCATGTTCACCAGGCCGGCGCCGTGGGGCGCGACGATGGTCTCGGCGCCGACGAACAGCCGGATCTGCTCCGCCAGCGAGAGGTCGGTGAGGACGTACGACTCGAAGCCAAGCGGCGCGAGCGCGGCCTCGATCGCGTCCTCGTCCGCGACGGGCCGGCGCGGCGTGTCCCGGCGCGAGAGGAAGATCCGCGAGGAGAACTCGCCGCTCTCCGGGTCGGAGACGTTCGACTGCATCCGCCGGGCGAGCCACTGGAGGTCCTCCCTGGAGGGATTGAAGTCGTCGGCGAACTGGCCGTCCGGCGGCGTGACGTAGTGGTTGCGATGCAGCGGGACGACGAGGCGGTCGACGGCGACGGTGGTCTCGGGCCACTCGACGCAGGTCTCTGGGTTCCAGCCGGCGAGACGCAAGGTTTCCAGAACCCAACCCGGCGGGTTCGCTTCGAGGACGACCGTCGGCTCGCGCCCGGTGGCAGCGCGGTACTGCTCCAGCAGGCGCACCTTCGGGAGAAACTCGACGGTCCAGTGGTAGTAGTTGCGCCAGTAGGGGACGAAGAACGCGGCCGTCTCCAGCGACTCGACGGCGTCGCCGCGACCGTCCGCGGGCGCCGGCATCGACCGGTCGCCCGCGAGAACCCGGCGGTAGAGGCGGTAGGCCCGATAGCGCGACCGGTCAGCGGCGAGGCGGTCGTAGAGGTCACCCAGCGCGAAGTAGAGGTGCATCTCGCTGGCGCTGGCGGTTTCGAGGACGAGGCGGTCGTCGACGAAGCCCAGCGCGTCCGGGCCGACGACGCGGGCGTCGCGGCACTCGCGGACGAACGGCCGCTCCGGTTGAGTGGTTCCCACCTTCGCGGCGAGGCGAGCGGGGAGGTCCGCGCGGGTCGGCCCGTCGCCGTCGGTCGGGGGAAGGTCGACGGTGATCGGGTCCTGCGGGTCGCCGAACCAGACGTCTTCGCCGGGCGTGGCGCCGTCGAGGAGCGTCTCGCGGTCGACGAGGCCGTCGCTAACGGGGCGGGTGAGCAACTGCCAGCGGAGGCGCTCGCCGAACAGGTCCTCGCGGAGGAATCGCGGGGCGCGCGCGGCCATCCCGCGGAGGCCGCCGTCGCGGTAGCCCTGCCGGAGCACCTCGCCGAGCCACGCGAGCGCCGACCGTCGGGTCCTGTCAGTCCGGGCCATTCGACCCAGTCGCTCCCGTTGGCTCCCGGGGCGTCCACTCGCAGACCACGCGATAGGTTCCGTCGACGTCGAGCGGTTCGACCGAGGTGGTCACCGGCGTGTCGAGGCCGACCGCGAGGCCGACCGCGAGAAACGAGACGACGGGGTGGTCGAACCCGGTCGCCGCGCCGAAACGCGGGTCGCGCACGGTCAGGGTCGCCCGTCCGTCGGCTCCATCGATCGACGGTTCGACCGCGACAGCGAGGCCGAGTCCCGAGACGGCGGCCTCGGCGAGTTGCTCGGTGAGTTCGACCGGGTCGGTCCCCAGGTCGACGACCGCGATCTCCTCGAAGGCGTCGAACAGGGCCGCGCCGGTGGGATACACTGCGATCGAGTCGGTGGCTCCGGGTCGGATCGGGGGCGCGTCCGTTCCGCCGTCGGTCGCGTCCGCCGTCGCGACCCTGTCGCCGAGCACCGGCTTGCGACCTGTGATCGCGCCGGTCGCGTCGCCGCGGACCACGAGAGCGACCGGTGCGAACCCGTCGCGCTGGTCGGTCGTCGGCGCGTAGACCGAGCGGTCGGGGAGGTCGAGGTCGGCTCTGAGCGCCTCGCCCGTCGCCGCGAGGGCGTCGTAAACGCGCTCGCCGGGGTCGACGTCGCGCGTGGCGGCGGGTCGGAGGACGTACGTGAGGGCCGCGCCGTAGAGGCCGACGCCGGCGAAGCCGACGAGAATCTCCCGCTCTGTGCCGGGGTCGACGAGGGCCGCCGCGACCGCGCTGGCGACGCCGAGCAGCGCCAGCGCGACGCCAGCGAGCCGATAGCGTCGCTGGGAGTCCCCCTCTCGCTCGCTGCCTCGCGGCGGCACCGCCGGGTCACCGGTCGCCGCCATCTACGTCGACCCGCCTCGATTCCGCCCGCCGCGGGAACCGCCGCACTCCGCTGATCCCGTGCCCCTGTGTGCCATCTATAGCGCGAGCAACCACCCCGACCGAGTAAAAACTGCCGACCGACCCGACGGCGGCTGCTGCGGCTGGGGCAGTTCAGTGGCGGCCGCGGCAGGGACGGTCCGGTGGCCGCGGCAGGGACGGTCCGGTGGCCGCGGCAGTCGGTCCAGTGGCAGCCGACACAGCGGGAGGCGTCGACGACGGGGACCGATACCTTTTCTCGCCGGGCGGCCCTACCCGTTCCAATGACAGCGCGGGACGACAGTTCGGAGGGACGAGTCGGCGAGACGCTCGACCTCCTCGTCGTCGTCGCGCTGGCCTGTGCCGTCGTCACCGTGTCGTTCGGACTGGAGTCGCCGCCGCGATCGCTCGCGCTTGCCGCGGCCGCAGTCGCCGTCTTCCTCCCCGGTTTCGCGCTGGTCGCGGCGCTGTTCCCGCGGCGGCCGTCGGCGGACACCGCTCGGCGGTTCGCCGAGCGGGTGCGTCGGCCCGACGCGTTCGAGCGGTTCGTCCTCGCCTTCGCCACCGGCGCCGTGGTGACGCCGCTGCTCGGCATCGCGCTCAACTTCTCGCCGTGGCTGGTGCGGACCCGCGCGCTGCACACGACCGTCCTCGGGTTCGTCGTCCTCGCGACCGTCGTCGCGGCGGTCAGACGTCAGCGGCTCCCGGCCGCCGAGCGCTACCGACCGGCGAGTCGGTGGCGCCGCGCGCTCGTCGGTCTGGTCGACGGGCACCGCGGCCGCGAGTTCGACCTCGTGACCGTCGCGGTCGCGGTCGCGGTAGTGGTCGCCGTCGGTGGCGTGGTCACCGTCGCCGGCACCGCCCAGACCGGCGAGTCCTTCACGGAGTTCGCGGTGCTGTCCGACGACGGCGATCGACTGGTCGCCGGCGACTACCCGGAGAACGTCACCGCCGGCGACCCCGTGACTGTCGACCTCGAGATCGAGAACCGCGAGGGCGAGGCGGCGACGTACACGGTGGTAACGAAGCTCCAGCGACTCGCTCCGGACGACGACGATACCCGCGTCGCCACCGTCGAGGCGTTCGACCGGGTGAGTCTGCGCCTCGAGAGCGGGCGCGTCGAGCGCGTCGACCACACCGTCAGGCCGACGCTGACGGGCGAGCGACTCCGACTCGTCTTCATGCTGTATCGCGGCGACCCGCCCGAGCGTCCGGTGACGACCAACGCCTACCGGCACACCCACGTCTGGCTGAACGTGTCCGAACCGACGGGGACAGAGCCGGCGAGATAAAACAGCGCGCGCGGCCAGGTTCCGGGCGGCGGAGTCATAGTGATTATTGTAGCGATGTACCGGTACGCGCCGACCCCGTTGTCGGCGCGATCCGGAAACAATCTACAATAATCACTCTCAGTCGCTCGACCGGCGGTAGTAGGGGTGGGACTTGATCGTGTGGTAGTCGACGGCGAGGAGGACGAACAGGAACCCGAGCAGCGCGACGAGCGTCGCGGCGTAGGTCCTGAGGAAGGGGACCTGCTGGCCCTGCGCGCCGACGGCGAGGCCTTCGAGGGCGATGCCGATCCCGACGGAGGTGAGGACGCTGCCGACGGCGCCGAGGGTTTTGAACGGGTGGACGACCGTCAGCGTGTAGGCGATGTTGCGGACGAGGTCGTAGCCGTGAGCGAGGGGGTTGAGCGTGCTCGAGTGCTCGACGTCGTAGCGGATGGTCGTCCCGACCTCGTGGATCTGGTAGCGCTCTCGGTGGGCGTGGTAGATGATGTCCGTGCTCGCGCCCATCCGGTCGCCGATGTCAGGGTCGTTCGCCAGGGTCTCGATGGCGTCGCGGTCGTAGGCGCGAAAACCGCTCTGGGTGTCCCGCAGGAAGTCACTGGGGCGAAAGCGGCCGAGGCTGAGGTTCGTGAGGACGTTGATGACGCCGAGGCCGACCCGGCGAACGAACGGGAGTTTCGTTCGCGATTCGGGCATGTAGCGGCTGCCGACGACGATCTCGGCGCCGGTCTCTGTCTGTGCCTCGACCATGCGGGGCACGTCGGTCGGGTCGTGCTGTCCGTCGGCGTCGAGGACGACGAGGTGGGCGGCCCCGACGCGCTCGGCCTCCTTGAAGGCGGTCTTGAGCGCGCCGCCGTAGCCGCGGTTGCGCCGGTGCTCGACGACGATTGCGCCGGCCTCGCGCGCGGCGTCGCCGGTCCCGTCCTTGCTCCCGTCGTCGACGACGATCACCGAATCGGCGTACGCGCTCGCGGTCCGGACCACGTTGGCGATCGTTCCAACGGCGTTGTACGCCGGGATGGCGACGACCACGTGTGGCGTGCCAGTCTCGTCGGCCCGCTCGCGCCACGTCGCCGGGACCGCGGTCGTCACGAACTCCGTCTTCTCGATGGCCGCGCTCGTCCGGTCGTAGTCGATCGGCGGCGCGCCCACGGGCTGGACGATGATGCCGGGATGTCCCTCCGCTTCGGCCCGCTCGACGAGCGTCTCGCGGAGTTCGATGCATCCCATCTCGGCCAGCGGCGGGTCGACGACGACCGCGCCGGCGGCGCCCGCGATGTCCGCCGTCGTCTCCCCACTGTCGTCGTAGGTCAGATAGACGCGGTGGCCGCGCGAGCGCGCCTCCGTGACGGTTCGGACGACCGCCCCGTGGTCGTCGCCACTGGCGACGATCCCGACGGCGGGTACGGTGGTCGAGTCTCCCGGCGTCCCCTCCTCGCGGCCGAGATCGAGGTCGCCGCCGTCGCTCCGGAGCGCGTCTGCGGGGAGTCCGGACGACGTCGGTCCGTCCGTGGACTCGCTCGTCGAGTCGTCCGCACCACCGTCCGCGTCGCTTTCGTCCGCGTCGCCGACCGGCACGACCGCCTCGATACGGGGCGGGGCGGCGCCCGCCGATGGGGAGTCGGAGGCGGAATCGTACGTGACCGTGACGCGCTCGCCGGGCGCGAGCAGTCGCTCGATGGTCAGTCGTTCTGCGTCGTGGGACTCGTCGGTCGCGAGCGGGTCGACGACCCGTGCGAGCACGGGATCGGCCCGCGCGGAACTGAACGCGAGTGTCACGACCGCACCGTCGTCGGTGCTGTCGACTGTTCGCGTCACTGTCAGTCCCGCGTGTCTCGTCTCGGTTCCTGTCACGGCCCACCTCGCGACGCCGCGTGGCTCACACCCCACCGACCGCCAGTAGGATCCACGTAGATCACGGTAACGTCGACTTATGGTGTATCGGTACGTAGACCTTGGATATAGCTTTTTGTGAACGCGCACCCGGGTGTGACACGTTCTATACGTTCCGCGGTAAGGCCGGGATACCGACGGTACTCGTTCCGCGGTAAGGCCGGGATACCGACGGTACTGTGCCGACGGGAACAGTGATACCGCCCGGGCCCGATGAGCCTGTATGAAGGCCGTCATTCCGGCAGCGGGTGAGGGGACGCGCCTGTACCCACAGACGCACACGAAACCGAAAGCGATGGTCCGCGTGGCTGGCGAGCCCATTCTCGGGCATCTCCTCGACCAGCTCGCACAGACGGACGTCGACAGCGTCGTCGTCGTCGTGGGTGCCCATCGCGGCGACCAGATAATCGAGTACGCCACCGCCGAGTACGGTGGCCGGTTCTCCTTCTCGTTCCCCGAACAGACCGTCGCGCGCGGCCTCGGCCACGGCATCTTCCAGGCCCGCGGCGCCGTCGGCGAGGAACCGATGCTCGTCGTCCTCGGGGACATGCTCTTTCTCGACGGCTACCGACCGTTCGTCGAGGCCCACCGCGAGGGCGGCGCGGACGCGACCATCGGCGTCCACGAGGTCGACGAACCCCAGCACTACGGCGTCGTCGAACTCGGCGGCGGGATGCGGATCGAACGGCTCGTGGAGAAACCCGCGGAGCCGCGCTCGAACTACGCCATCAGCGGCCTCTACGCCGTCGAGGACACGAACGCGCTGTTCGACGCGCTCGAATCGCTCATCGAGACGGAGACGACGGGCACCGGCGGCGAGTTCCAGCTCACCGACGCGCTCCAGCGTATGGTCGAGCGCGGGTCGACCGTCCGCGCCCAGCGCGTCTCGAACTGGTACGACTGCGGCCGGCCCGAGCCGCTGCTCGACGTCAATCGCGTCCTCCTCGACCGCCGCGAGCCCGCCCCGCCCGACGGCCTGACGAACTCCGTCGTAGTGCCGCCGGTCGACGTCGGGAGCGACGTCACCATCGAGTCGAGCGTCGTCGGCCCGTACGTCAGTATCGACGCCGGGGCGACGGTCCGCGAGAGCATCGTCCGGGAGTCCATCGTCGACCGCGAGGCCACGCTCTCGGGCGCGAGCCTCGAGCGGAGCCTGATCGGCGACGACGCCGACGTGAGCGACGAGCCGGCGCGGCTGAACGTCGGCCCGAACGGCGACCTGCATCTCTGAGCGGGCGGCGGGCTCGCACCGGTCCGACCGGCGCTCCGGGGTCACGACCGGCGCTCCGGGGTCACGACCGGCGCTCCGGCCACCCGTTCAGGTCACCGACGAGACGATTTCGGCGATCTGCCAGCCGGCCGTCGCGACGAACCCGAGGATCCACGCGATCGCGACGAGCCGGAGCCGACGGTCCCAGCGCGAGCGGACGACGGCGGAGACGCTCAGTTCGTAGACGACGAAAAAGCCGATCAGGGAGACGACGTAGAAGAGGACGTACGAGAACGACTCCAGCGCGGCGAGGACGAGCACGGACGCGACCATCCAGCCGACGTGGGCGGCCACGAACTGGAGCCGGCGGTCTATCATACCAGTTCGCGGGGCACCAGCTCCCTTAGCTGTATCGCACGGTCACGGCAAGCCCGCTGTAGCACGGGCGCGGAGGGTCCGCAGTCAAACAGGGGAGCGGTAAGCACGGCCTGTCGGTCGAGGTACCTATTTGAACTCGGGGCGCGGATGGGGACGTAATGGAACGGACACTGCGGGACCGGACGGTCCTGGTCACCGGTGGTGCGGGCTTTATCGGGCGGAAACTGGTGGGCGCGCTGGTCGAGGACAACGAGGTGCGCGTCCTCGACGACGGGTCGACGGGCGAACCCGGGGAACTCCCGGAGAGCGTCGAGTACGTCGAGGGGGACGTCCGCGACGAGAAAGCGGTCGGGGCGGCGATGGACGGCGTCGACGTGGTCTTCCACGAGGCGGCCGTGGTCAGCGTCGCCGAGTCCGTCGAGGAGCCCGCACGCACCAACGACGTGAACCTGAGCGGGACCGTCGCGGTGCTGGAGGCGGCCCGCCGTCGCGACGCGCGCGTCGTCTTCGCCTCGAGCGCCGCCGTCTACGGTCGGCCGTCGTCGGTGCCCGTCGCGGAGACGGACCCGACTGACCCGCTCTCGCCGTACGGCCTCCAGAAGCTCGCCGCCGACCGCTACGTCCGCATGTACGCGGACCTGTACGACCTGGAGACGGTCGCGCTGCGGTATTTCAACGTCTACGGCCGCGGCCAGCGCGGCGGCGACTACGCCGGGGTCATCACCGCCTTCCTGAACCGGATCCGCGATGGCGCTCCCCCGGTGGTCCACGGCGACGGGAGCCAGACGCGGGATTTCGTCCACGTCTCCGATATCGTCCAGGCGAACCTGTTCGCAGCGACGACCGACGCGACCGGCGAGGCCTACAACGTCGGCACCGGGACGAGCGTGACCATCCGCGAACTGGCCGAGCGGCTCGTCTCGCTGTCGGGCGCCGACCTCCCCGTCGAGTTCGGGCCCGAGCGGACCGGCGACATCCAGGACAGCGAGGCCGACGTCTCGAAAGCGCGCGAGCGACTGGGGTACGACCCGCAGGTCTCTCTCGACGAGGGGCTCGCGGAGCTGGTCGAATGAGCCGCGCGACGACCACGGAAGCGAGCACGACCACGGAAGCGAGCGAGGCCCTCGTGCGCGAACCGCTGGCGTGGCCCGTCGACCGGCAGGTGTACGTCACCCTCGATTTCGAGTGTGACTTCGGGACTGCGCTCGAGGACAACGTCTTCGAGGCGGTCACGCACGTCGACGAACTCGTCGCCCTGCTCGAACGACTGGACGTGCCGCTGACAGCGTTCGTCCAGACCGAACTGTTCGACGAGCGCCCGGAGACCGTCGACGCGCTCCGGGACTGTGGCGTCGACGTCGCTTTCCACCCCCACTCGCACACGCATCGCGGGCGGGACTCGGGCGACCCGGACCGCGACCACGAACGGACTCGCGAGGAAATCGAGACCAGCACCGACTACTTCCGCGACTTCTTCGGTCGCGACCCGGTCGGCTACCGCTTCCCGGACGGGAACGTCCTCGAACGCGATTACGAGTTGCTCGCCGACGCGGGCTACGAGTTCGACGCGAGCGTCTTCCCGTCGTGGCGGCCCGGTCGGTTCAACAACGTCGGCCAGTCGACGCGCCCGTCGTACGTCCCCGACCACGACGTCGTGGAGATTCCGTTCAGCGTCTTCGGCGACAGGCTTCGCGTGCCGACCGCGCTGTCGTACTGCCAGCTGTTCGGCCGGCCGTACACCGACGCACTGCTCGCCCGGCCGCCCCGCGCCATCGTGTTCAACGTTCACATGCACGACCTCGTGAAGCCGGCCAGCTACGCCGACCTCCCGCGCTTCTACCGGGCGGTCTACGCCCGCAATCCCGACGGGTTCCCGTGGCTCGAACGCGTGCTCACCTCGCTCGCCGACCGGGGCTACTCGTTTTCGGTGCTGGACCACGTCCACGACCTGCTCCGGGCGCGGCTGTGACTGGGGTGGGTCGACCCCGCGGCCCGCCCGCCGCACCACAATCTTGAAGCCTCGGAGCGGCGACCCACGAGACATGGAAATCAGCGTTCTCGGGAGCGGCTACGTCGGGACGACGCTCGCCGCCTGTCTCGCCGACCTGGGCCACGACGTGACCGCGATCGACATCGACGAGGAGATCGTCGCGACGCTCAACGAAGGCGAAGCACCGATCCACGAACCCGGCCTCGCCGACCTGATCGCCGAACACGCCGGCGACACTCTCCGGGCGACGACCGACTACGGTGCCGTCCCCGAGACCGACGTGACCTTCATGGCGCTGAGCACGCCCTCCGAACCCGACGGCTCGATCGACACGTCGATCATCGAGGCCGCCGCCGAGTCGCTCGGCGAGGCCATCGCCGACAAGGCGGCGACTCACCAGGTCGTCGTCAAAAGCACCGTCGTCCCGGGCACCACGGAGGACCGCATCGCGCCGCGGATCGCCGCGGGCGCCGGCCCCGTCGGCGAGGCCTTCGAGATCGGGATGAACCCCGAGTTCCTGCGCGAGGGCTCCGCCGTCGACGACTTCCAGGACCCCGACAAGATCGTCCTCGGCGCCGAGAGCGAGGGCGCCCGCGAGTCGATGCGAGCGGTGTACGACCCCCTCGTCGAGGGGGTCGAGACGAGCGTCGTCGAGACGGGGATCCGCGAGGCAGAGATGATCAAGTACGCCAACAACGCCTTCCTCGCGACGAAGGTCAGCCTGATCAACGAGATCGGCAACATCTGCAAGGAGTACGGCGTCGACGCCTACGAGGTGGCCGACGCCATCGGCCTGGACTACCGCATCGGCCGCGCCTTCCTCGACAGCGGGGCGGGATGGGGGGGAAGCTGTTTCCCGAAGGACGTCGCCGCGCTGATCGCCGCGGCCCGCGACGTGGGCTACGACCCGACGCTCCTCGAGGCGGCCGTCGAGGTCAACGACAAACAGCCGGGGCGGATGCTCGCTTTGCTCGACGAGCACGTCGACGTGGCGGGCCGCCGCGTCGCCGTCCTCGGCCTGTCGTTCAAACCGGGAACCGACGACATCCGTGAGTCCCGCGCCATCCCGGTCATCGAGGGGCTGCTTGACCGCGGCGCGACCGTCGTGGGATACGACCCCGTCGCGACCGAGCGGATGCGCGAGCGCTTCCCCGACATCGAGTACGCCGACTCCGCCGCGGCCGCGCTGGACGGGGCCGCGGGCGCCCTGGTCACCACGGACTGGGACGAGTTCGCCGCGCTCGACGCGGAGTTCGACCGGATGGCCACGCCCGTCGTCGTCGACGGCCGGCACATCGTCTCCCGCCGCGACGGGATCACCTACGAAGGCCTGACCTGGAACTGACGCGCCACCGGAGAGGGCGCGTTCCCCGGCGTCCGTCAGACGACCGGCATACTCCTGTCTCGCTCTGGAATATTCCTTTCGCCCATCATATGACAGAATACCGATAGATATTTACAGACGCCACCGAAGGTCCGTGTAATGTCGAGGGATCCGCAGAACCGACGCGTCACGCTATCAAATCGGATAATTTGACGGTTTCCCTTATGACCCAGGGGGAGCGAGATACAGTGACGACGGGGCGGATCCCGTTCCGGCCGTGAGACGTGTTGGACGACCGACCGAGGCGACTCGGGGGGACGACGAGACCTGCGGCACGAACCGGGTCAAGAGCGGAGCATACGCATGACCGACGAGACAGAACCGGACGACGACTCCGACAGCATCGACAGACGAACGTACCTCAAACTCGCCGCGGTGGCTGCCGGTGCCGGCGCCGCGACGAGCGCGCTGGGCGGCGACCTCCTTGACGACGCGACCGACGCCGCGTCGTCGGTGCATTTCGGCTACGGCGGCGGGCCGATCCTGGTCGCCGCCGCCTCGGCGCTCGCGGGGGGCGAGTCCGAAGTCAACGACGCCTGCGCCAACGCCGACCCTATCAGCACTGATACGGAGTTCGCGGCGACACTCGAAACGGCCGGTGCGGACTGGTACGCCTTCGACGCGACGGCCGGCGACGAGTTCGCGGTGGCCTTCGACCGCGCGGCGACCGATGGTATTACCAGCGTCGTGGTCTACGGCCCCGACTGCTCGTTTCTGGGCCTGCGTCAGGTCGCCACCGGTCAGCAGGTCTCGATCCCCGAGACGCCGGTCGAGTCGGGCACCCACTACGTCGAAGTCGCCGACGTGCAGGCCAGCAGCGGCGACTACACCCTGCAGGTCGTCACTGACGGGTCGGCGACGGCCACTGCGACCCCCTCGCCGACTGCGACCGACACGCCGAGTCCGACCGCGACCGACACGCCCTCGCCAACCCCCTCTCCGACGCCGTCACCAACCCCGACGGCCACGCCCACGCCGAGTCCGACGGCCACGGCGACGCCTACACCCTCGCCGACCCCGTCGCCCACCGCGACGGAAGTCGTCGACGAGTACGGCGAGCAGGGCTACGGTGACTACGGCTACGGCGGCGCCGCGAACTGACGGTTCCGACCCGACGTAGCACCTGATATTTTTGCGAACACCGGGCTGTAGAGCTGTTTGTGGTTGCATCTCTCCGCCGCCCCGCTCGTCAGCCGTGACTGCGACCGTAGACAGCACTGCGTCCGCAGACGATCCTCAGCGTTGAAAGCCCTCGCCCCGCTCGCGGTCGCTCTCACCGGAAATCAGAGATTTCCGAGATGACGAGAGAGCGTCGCTCTCTCGAACCACGGGACATATCCGCGCGTCGAACACCTGCACCGCGCCACACTCGCGCGGATAGGGGTCCCGGAGGCGACTACACGAGCGCGAGCGGACCTCGCCCTTTCAGTCCACCAGGAAAACAACGTTGCACAGGCTGTCTCGACGTGGAAGGTTGCACAGGTCGATTCGACGTTGACTATTGGACAGGCTGATTCGACGTGGAATGGTCGAACGCTCGACGCCACAAACAGATCCCTGGCGGACTGGAAGGGCGAGACGCGCTCGCGTGCAGTTTAGTCGCTGAGGGTGGCACTATTCTCGCGGGCGGTGTGGAGAGCGAGAATATCCCGCTCAGCGACCGCGAGCGCGTCGAGGGCTTCCATCTCTCGGGATTAAGTGCGGTTGCAGTGGCGTCTGTGGTCACTGATACTCGTAGCGAGCGCGTCGAGGGCTTCCATCCGTTCTCCCAACACTTTCCACCTGGTCGACACGTCGGAGACAAGTATATACCCGCTGTCGGTGTAGCTTACTCACTTCAAGCGCACCACAGACGGGGCGTGACGAGCAAGCATATGACCAGTAATCACAACTACAACACACCGAGCGAGGGGACGCTCAACTGGGACGTCCCGCTGAACGAGAACTTCGCGTCGCTGGACACCGACGTCGAGATCCGCGACGCCGACGCCAACCGGGGGAACTACGACGCGAAGGCGGGGGCGAAGTTCCTCGCGACCGACACCGGCAACGTCTACCTCGGCGACGGGACGAACTGGCAGCAACTCGGCTCTGTCCGGTCGGTGACCGTCGGGACCAGCGAACCGAGCGATCCCTCGGAGGGTGACATCTGGATCGACACGAGCTGACATGACCGACTACTACCTCGCGACCGACGGAGACGACGCGAACGCGGGCACCGAGTCGGCTCCCTTCGGGACGCTCCAGCAACTGATGGGGACCCTCTCGGCCGGTGACACCGGCTACGTCCAGGGCGGGACGTACTTCCCGACGGGCTTTGCCGACGGCAGCGCCCAGCAGGGCTCCGAATCGAACCCCATCGTCCTGCGAGCGGTCGCCGGCGAAGAGGTCGTCTTCGACTTCAGTAACGACAGCTACGGCGGGATGCGTCTGTGGGACTGCGCCTACTGGGAACTGCGCGATTTCACGGTACTGAATGCCCCCAGTTACGGGGTCTATCTGTTCGGCGGCTCCCAGTACTGTACGATCGAGAACGTCACCTCCGACGGCTCTGGCGGCGACTCGAACACGAGCGGCGCGGGTATCTACCTCTACAACTCGCCGGACAACGTCGTCCGGAACTGCGTCGCGCGCAACGCCTACGACCCCTCCAGCGGCGGGGGCAACGCCGACGGCTTCGCCGCCGAGGCGTCGCCGCGGTCGCTGTTCGAAGACTGCGTCTCTCACGGGAACTCCGACGACGGCTTCGACTTCTGGCAGGCCGAAAACGAGACGATCCGCCGGTGTGTGGCCTACGACAACGGCTACGACCCGGACGGCAACGAGGCCGGCGACGGCAACGGCTTCAAACTCGGCGGCGGCAACACCAGCGGCGGCCACCGCGTCGAGCGGTGTGTCTCCTATCGCAACGCCGCCCGCGGGTTCCACTACAACGAGGCCAACATCGCCGTCGAGGTGTTCAACTGCACCGCGTGGGACAACCCGACGAACTTCTGGTTCGCCGACGTGGCCCACGTCCTCCGGAACAACCTCTCGGCCGAGGGCTCGGAGTCGCTCGGCTCCAGCGTCGACCACAGCTACAACTCCTGGAACCTCGGCATCGACAGCCCGAGTTTCGCCAGCACCGACCCCACCAGCCCCGACTTCCTCCGCCTGTCGACCGACAGCCCCGCCATCGACGCCGGGACCGACGTGGGCGTCTCCTTCGAGGGCGACGCCCCCGACCTGGGCGCCTACGAGACCGGCGCGACCGACTCGGGATCGGGCGACACCGGCGATACGGGGACCACCGACGACCCGACGCTCCGGGTCGCGACCGCCGCGAGCGACGGAAGCGTCGCCTTCCAGACGGGCACGCTCTCGGTCTACGACGGGAGCGCGTGGGTCCAGCCCGCAGTCAACTACTACGATGGCGCGTCGTTCGTGACGGTCAGTTCGGGTTCAGACAGCACGACGGCCGACCCGACGGACTCGTCGGTCGTCGACGACTTCGAGCGCGGCGACCTGACGCCTTACAACGGCGATACGACCGCCTTCGCCGTCACGAGCGATCAGGTGGCCCAGGGCACCTACGCGCTCGGGAGCGCCGGATCCGGCGGCGACACCGACTGGAAGAACGTCCGCTCGACGGCGGGGCTGAACACGTACGTCCCGCACGGGTCGACGTTCAGAGTGCGGGTCTTCCTCACGAGTACGGGCGACAGCGCCATCCTCCGGTTCGGTATCGCCGGCAGTGACAACTGGATCGGCGTCGGCTACAACGCCAACGAGGGCGGCATCCAGATCTCCGAGGCCGTCGGCGGCAGCTGGTCGCAGATCGGGACCGGCCCGCTCTCACCCAGTGCGGGCGAGTGGATGGACTGGGAAATCTCGTGGGGCGTCGACGCCGACGACGCCGTCTCGATAACGTGCTACGACGCCAGCGGCGCGGAGATCGGGTCGGGGAGCGCGACCGCCTCGGACCACCGCAGCGACGACGGCGTCGGCTTCGAGTACACCTTCCAGTACGGCGGGACCGGCCCCGTCTACTTCGACGACGCGCGACTGGTCTGAGCGGCCTCTCTCTCTGGGCGGTTTTTCCGGACTCAAGAGCCACCGGCCGCAGCGACGGTCCCGTTTCCGCCCTCACTCGGGCGCGGCCGCTCGCGGACGTACCACGCCTCGAACCCGCCGTTGTCGTAGAGGCGGACGACGGTCGGGTCGCGGTTCATCCGGTAGATATCCTCCTGGTCGTAGACGAGGAGTTCGCGCTGTTGGTCCGCGGTGAAGTAGGAGTCGGTGTAGTACTCGCGGTCGAAGTTCTGCGTGACGAGATACGTCTGCCCGTAGATGGCCGCGGCGGTCCGCTGTGTGTCGTTGTACCCCAGTCCCTTCGGGAGCCCGGTCTCGATGTTGGGTGGCCACAGGTCCGGGTGGACGCTCCCGCGGACGTACCACTCCATCTTGTGCGAGATGGCGTAGGTCCGGATGGGGACCTCTTTCTGGGTGTTCGAGAGGACGAACGCCGACCCCTCGTACTCCGCGTCGGTCAGCTGCTCGTTGGGCCAGTAGGCGGCGTTGGCGCCCAGCACCGCCGCGGCGACGACACCGACTCCGAGGAGGGCGACCGCTGCGTGGCGCCGGCGCGGGCGCCACTCGCCGGTCCGGACGAACGCGAGCGCGACGAGGAAGACGGCCATGACGATCATGTACCGCGCGACGCGGATGGGCTCGAACTCGATGAGATACACCGCGAAAAAGGTGACGGCGATACAGAAGCCGACGCCGAACTGCGCGGTGGCGTAGGCCTCCTCGTAGCGCAGGCGCCGGGTGTAGGCGGCGTAGAGGACCGCCAGCGCGAACAGGCCGGCGACGGCGACGTAGACGAACACCATCCCGTACAGTTCGACGAATCGGGTCGCGAGTTCGACCAGCGAGAGAGGGGCCTCGGCTGCGGCGTCGCCGGCCGCTTCACCGGGCGTCGACCCGCCCGAGAGCCACGCTTCGGCGATCTGTTCGATCGACGAGCGCGTCTCCCGGAAGTTGATGTACCAGACGTAGGTCGCGGGCGCGACGATAAAGGCGAGCGTCGGGCTGAGCTTGCGGACCCGGCGGCCGGTGAGCCACTGATAGACGTAGCCGAAGGCCGTCGTCGAGAGGATCAGGACGACGAGAAAGCCCGCAGTCACGGGGTGGAAGAAGACGATGCCGACGCCGAAGACGAGAAAGAGCGCGAGGTAGGTGGGCGATTTCGTCCGGCGGTAGACCTCCATGATCGCCAGCAGGGTGGGAAAGAGCAACAGCGAAAGGAAAGAGGGGATGATCGTCGTGTGGAAGATGCTGAACACGAGCGGCGAGGCGGCGACCAGCCCCGCCGCGGTCGCCTCGCGGCTGTCGGTCATCGTCCGGACGAGATACCCCATCGAGGCGACGTAGACGGCGGTGTAGGTGTAGGCGACGACGTACTCGGCGCCCTGGAGCGGGAAGCCGAAGAGGACGAGTTCGGTGACGAAGGTGTGTTGCATCGGGTACCACGACCCCGCCGCGAGCGTCCCGGTCTGGAGGATTCCGAGCACGTCGCCGACGTGGACGAGGATGTCCGACGAGCCCCGCCCGTAGAGGCGATACCCCCGCGCCAGCGGCAGGAAAAAGAAGAGGAGGTAATCCGCGAGCACCAGCGCAGTCGCGTGGCGCCAGTAGCCAGAGCGGTCGACCAGCGAACACAGGAGGACGACCACCGAACAGACGAGCACGCCGTAGAACGCCACCCAGAACTCCGGCGGGAACGCCCCCGTCAGCGACGTCTCGAACCCCGTCGCCGGCTCGACCTCGACCCAGAAGTACGTCGTCGCGACCAGTCCCCCGGCCGCGACGAGCAAAAGGACGCTCTGGACTGTCCGGAGGACGGACCGCCCGCTCTCCGTGTCGACCCCTGCGTCCGATTGGGTGGCCCCTGCGTCCGACTCGGTGGCTTCGACACCAGATCGTTCGCCCTCGGTGTTCGGGCGCTCGCTCACGCGCCCCTCCCGAACCCGACCGTGCGATACCCGACCATACCACCCGTTTTGCGCATGGTAAGTTAACCCTTCTTTCGCGTGACGCGCTCTCGTGTCCCGCCGCGAGCGGGCGGACACGTTTATATCGGTGACCTGCGATCAGGGACCGTGTACAGGCGTTCCGCCGGGCAGACCGTCTCTCGTCGACCGACCACTGCGAGCGCTCGGCCCGGTTCGGGAGGGCCGCCGTGAGCCAGCCGGCCGACGCCGCCGGGACAGCCGTCCTCGCTCCCGACCGGCCGTGGACCGTCGCCGAGACGACCGCGGGTCGGGTGTCCGTCCGCGGTCGCGCGTTCGCCGGCGAGACCCTGCTCGACGGGACGGCGCTCGCGGCGCATTTCGGCGACGCAGCGGCGCTCGACGGCCCGGACCCGCTCGCCGAGTTCGCCGCCGCCCTCGACGCGCTCAACGGTTTCTTCGCCGTCGTCGTCGAGCGCCCCGACGAAACCTTCGCCGGCGTCGACCACGTCCATTCGATCCCGCTCGTCTACGCGCCCGCCGAGGGACTGGTGAGCGACGACGCCCGGCGACTCGCCGACCGCCTGGGCGCCGGCGGCTACGACCCCCTCGCGGAGAGCGAACTGCTCGTCTCCGGGAACGTCCTCGGCGACCGGACTCTCGTCCCGGGCTTGCGCGCGCTCCGGCCCGGCGAGGCCGTCAAACTGGTCGACGGCGAAGCCGAGCGGACCCGCTACGCCGCCTTCGAACCACGGACAGACGAGGGGGTCGACGACGGTGGGGCGCTCGAGCGACTGGAGCGGGCCGTCGACGCGGCGTTCGACCGGCTCTCGACGGTGGTCGGCGACCGGCAGGTCGCGCTGGCGCTGTCAGGCGGTGCGGACTCGCGGCTGGTCGCGACGGAACTCGCCGCGCGGGACCACGACGTGGTGACCTACTCCTTCGGCACCGCCGGCAACGAGGACGTCCGCGTCGCCCGCGAGGTGGCCGCCGCGCTCGACCTCCAGTGGGAGTTCGTCGCCTACTCCACCGACTCCTGGCGCGAGTGGTACGTCTCGCCCGAGCGCGCCGCGTTCGTCGACCGGGCGTTCACGTACGACAGCATCCCGAACTACGGCACCGTCCCCGCGCTGAGCGAACTGCGCGACCGCGGCGTCCTCGACGACGACGCCGTCTGTTCGTCGGGCCAGACCGTCACCGGCGTCAGCGAGAACGTCCCAGCCGCGTTCGAGACGCCCGCACCCGACGCCGATGACGTGGTCGATGCCGTCCTCGAGTACTGGGCGCGCTGGGGGTGGGAGAACCCGGCTTTCGACCGGGTCGTCCGCGAGCGGATCGCGGCGGCGGTCGCTGACGGCGGCGAACCCGCCGCGGACGGCTCCGCGGGTGAGATCGACTCGTTTTCGACCGCCTTCGCCGCCTTCGAGCGCTGGAAGCACGACGAGCGCCACACCAAGTACTTCGTCGCGGACGTCCGCCAGTACGACTTCTTCGGGCTGGACTGGTGGCTCCCGCTGTGGGACCGGGAGGTGGTGGCCGCGTGGGCGAACGTGTCGGTCGCCGACCGCCGGCGCAAGCGCGCTTACGCCGACCTCGTCGACCGGCGGTTCGCCGCACAGACCGGACTCGACCGGGCGGCGGCGACCGCGTTCACCGTCGAGAGCGAGGCGCCCACGTTCGCCGGTCGCCTCATCGATGCCGCGGCCGAGCGCGTCGTCGACAGCCCCGTCGCGCCCTATCTGCGCGGGGTCTACTGGCGCCTCCAGCGCGCCCGCTCGGACTACGGCGACCACCCGCTCGGGTGGTACGGGATCGTCCCGCCGGAACTGTTCGCCCGACTGTACAGCGGTCGCGAGGACGTCCACGCGCTCCAGACTCTGGAGGCCGTGGGCCGCGCGTCGTTCGTCGAGGGCACCGTGACCGACCCGCCCCGCGACGGCGTGCTCTCGCTGCCGTATCGGGGCGGCGGCTCCGGGGGCGGGTCGTGATGGGCGACGACAGACTGCGAAAAGCGGCCGACCCGCGTCCGACCGGCGAGCCCGCGCCGCCCCACGACGGCCCCGTCGCACCCCAAAAACGGATGCTCGACAGCTACGAATGCCGGACGTACGAGCCCGGCGACGACGAGGGGATCGTCGCGCTGCACAACCGCATCTGGAACGGCGGGCGCACGCTGGCGTGGTTCCGCTGGAAGTACGTCGACAACCCCTACGTCGAGGGGGTACCGGTCGGCGTGGCGACCCACGAGGGCGATATCGTCGCCGCGTTCGGCCTCGTCCCGTTCCGGATGCGAGCGGGCGCGGAGACCGGGATCGGGATGCTCGGCGGCGACCTCGTGGTCGATCCGGACCACCGACGACGGGGGCTGTTCACCGCCCTGTTGGGTTCCGTCTTCCACGACGACGCCGACCGCGACCGTTCGATCGCCGAGGGCGCGGACTTTTTCTTCTCGTACTCGAACCCGCTGTCGCACCCGGGCATGCTGAAACTCGGCTGGACCGACGTGGCGCCGCGGGTGACTCACCTCCGGATCCAGGACCCGTCGAGTTTCCTCCGCGACCGACTCGGCTCGGGCCTCGGCGGCGCGCTCGGCCCGTTCGCGAACGCCGCGAACCGCGCCAGACTCCGCGTCCGGACGACTCCCACGCCGACGCCCGCCGACGTGACCGTGACTCGCCGGAGCGAGCCACCGGTCGAGACGCTCGCGGCGCTCGCCGCGACCGAGTACCCCGACGGCGTCGCGCCGGTCTACGACGAGGCCTTCTACGAGTGGCACTTCACCGGCCTCGACTGGACCTGCGATGACGTCTACGTGGCCCGCCGCGACGGTGACCCCGTTGCCGCCGTCGTCACTCGCGAGACGCGCGACGACCGCCTCGACGCGACGACCGTCTCGCTCGTCCACACCGTCCCGCTGGCCGGCGGGGGACGCGAGGCCGGTATCGCCGCGATCCTCGGCCGGATCCTTGCGGACCACCGCGACGCCGACTTCCTGCGGGCCTGGAACCCCGTCTTCCCCGAGCGCCTGCTGCGCGAGCGGGGCTTCCTCGCCGACGACCGGCCGCCGCTGTCGTGGGCGCGCGGCCCCGACCTCCGACTCGTGGCTTCCTCGCACACGGGCGAGCCGTTCTCCACCGAGGCGCTCGCGCGCAGCGGCCCCGCGCTCTGGTCGCTGGATAAGTAAAGCCACTTTTTGCGGCGGAGAGTTCCTCGCGAGCCGGGGGCGCGCTGCGGGAGTCCTCCGCCGCAAAAACGTGGGGAAAAAGGCCGGACGGCGCGCTCGCTTCGCTCGCTTGCGTCCGGTGAACCGCGCCTGCGGCGCGGATGCTCAGTACAGGGAAGTCATGTGCCGTTATGAGCGGCAACGTATCTGATACCCGTCAGAAAGCCGGTGAAACATGCAGAGTGTGTATGCAGCAGTCACGGCACACTAGTTTCACCTCGGTAGTTATGAATCGACCGTTATGTAGAGCTGTGAGTCTTCTACTGTAATGCCCAGTGTGTTTTTAAATCTCATCTTAGGCGCGTTGAATCGCCCTCGGCTGTCGGGTTGATTGACAACGTGACGCTTGAAGCGACGCTCAGATTCATATCGAATGAAGGCATATCCCGCCCATGATCGTTGGAGTCACTGCGGTCACAGGTATTGGGTGCGCAGCGGGAATCTTGGTTATCAGTGCGACGGTCGCCCGCCGATACAATAACTTAGGGGCTGCGTGGTTCACAGGATATATCACGCTGGTCGGCGTTGGCCTTGGACTCGTCAGCATCGGCATCCTCACCGATATCGTCTCAGTTACGGACTTTACGGGTTCGGTCGGGAGGTGGCTGACGCTTACCTGGATACTCCCCGTCGGTCTTTGGGCTATGTTCGCACTCCAATACACTGGACGGTTCGTCCCGCTCTCGCTCAAGACGAGTGCCCTGATTGTTTTTCCGCTTCTCGGTTTTATTCTATGGGCTATACTGAGCGATGTGCCGGTAGTACCAGAGCAGATTCTCGGACTCCTCGGACTTACTGTACGTCTATATGCACTGATGCTAGCTGTGGCCGGAATAGTGCTGGTGGTGCGAGCGACACACAGGTATAACCACCTAACGGTACGGCAAGGGATCGCCCTTGCTACGGCACCGGCGGCGATGTGGTTGTTCTGGACCAATATGCCATATTTCGCTCAACTTGGACAAGCAGCAGGGGGAGCCGCATATGTGCTTGGATCTCTTGGCCCGGTGTGTGGGCTTGGACTTGCGGTGTTCCGGTTCGAGGCGTTCGAAAAAGCCCCTGCCGTCGGCGTTGTCGGCGAACGGGATGTCATCAACGAGGCAGACGACTTGATACTGGTCGCGGATGACGAGCACCGGGTGGTGCGAGCAAACGAGAGTGTGCGCGCTGCTTCCGACGAACCCGATCCGTCTGCTGGCACCGTTACTGTCGAAAATCTCATCGGAAACAGCGTGGACGGTCTGCGAGCAGCCGAGACGGTCGAACTTGATGTTGCGGGTGCGTCAGCGAAGTATGATCCACAGGTGACGACCCTCTTCGACCGGAGTGACCGGCAGTTGGGAACCGTGGTTAGTCTCCGGGAAGTGACCAAGCGAGAACTCCGGAAGGAACAACTCGCAGTCCTCAACAGGGTTCTGCGGCACAATCTGCGCAACCAACTTGATGTCGTCAACGCTCAGCTTGAAGCCATCGACGACGACCGAGCGGACGCCGCCACTGAGACGACTGATCGCATCACACGTATGAGCGACCGCGCACGGTCGATCGATCGACTTCTCTCAGAGACGCGCGAAAACGCTGTTATCAACGTTGCCGAACTGCTCCACGAGACCGTCACCGACTTTGACTCCCCGGTCGCCGTCGAAGCGCCCGACTCGTTGATTGTAACGACTGACCGCGCCGCCCTCGAAGCGGCTGTAGAAAGCGCCATCGACAATGCGGTCACGCACGCTACCAACGTGGCTGTTTCTCTCAAGTCGACTTCTGACGGGTGTGAGATCCAGATCGCCGATGACGGCCCAGGGATACCTGAGTCGGAGTTGTCTGCGCTAGAAACCGGAACCGAGACAAAACTAAAACACGGGACTGGACTGGGATTGTGGCAACTTACCTGGGCTGTCCGCACGCTTGGCGGTGATGTGTCCTTCGACACATCAGAGGGCACCACTGTCGCAATCTCCGTCCCAGACAAATCATCAGTCGGTGAGCCAGAGAGTCTGGAGTCAGAGTATTATGAATAGCTGTGATGTTAAAGGGTGACGTATATCTGATAAAACTTGTGTATGGTTGCTGGTTTGGAAGTGAGCTACTGGTTTTTAATCTCTTACCGGTGGAATATGGGTGTATGAACACAGAGATACCGCGTATTGTACGTGAGGAACTGTGGCGAAGCATTGCGTGGTTCGGTCTGGCGCTTGTCGGTTGGCCAATCCTCGTCGACGAGCTTGCGTGGCTAGAACAGAATCTGTTCACTGTGTTTGGCCTGCCCATGGTTACGTGGGCAGTGCTTACTGCTGGGATGATCGGTATTCGAACTGTTTCGGGTGCGGAGTTGCAATATCCGCTTAGTTCATCAGGCGTCTTGCTCTGGGGCGCCATACTTGGCGTTCTCACCGCGGTGTATCTGATTGCAGTTGAGGGCTATAGTCCGTTGCTGGTAGTAACCGGTGAGGTTGCTGTCGCCGCTGCTACTGTTGCTTGGTACTGGTATGCAGGGGTATTCGATTCATCGACCGAGCCGGCCGGCTGACCTCTCCGGTCTGTTGTATCGACCGATTTGAGTCGGCGATTTTCGATGTGAATTCGTGCAAGATACGCGCGTTCCATCTTGCATACCATTTCAAATATAGTTCTTATATGGTGTTTTCTCCGTCGGTCCGTTCGCACAACACACTGAGCGGTAAGCGTTCCCCCGAACCCACCCATTCGGTGACCACCCACTGCTATACGTTCGGCGGCCGTCTCGGAGAGCGATCACCGAACTCGGCGGCCGCCGTCGAAACGAACCGCACCGGGGGACAGGAGACACGATGACCGAGACACGCGCCACCGAGACGTACCGAGCGGCTGACGAGGAGTACACGCTCCGGTGGTTCGAACCCGGCGACGAGGCAGACTTCGTCGCTCTGTTCAACGAGATCTGGAGCGCCGAGAGGACGACCGAGTGGTTCGACTGGCGCTACCGTGACAACCCCTCCGTCGACGAGGTGACGATGCTGGTCGCCGAACACGAGGGCCGGGTCGTCGCCACGTGCCCGTTCCTTGCCGTCCGGGTCCGAGCGGGAGAGGTGACGCGTCTCGCCTTCCTCAGCACCGACGTGATGACCGCGTCCGACCACCGCCGCCGGGGGCTGTTCGAGCGGTTGACTCGTATGGCGCTCGACCGCTACGCCGCACGACCCGCGGCCGACCGGCCGGCGCTCCTGTTCAACCACGCGAACCGGTACTCCCAGCCCGGGTTCGAGCGACTGGGCTGGGAGTACAGTTCGCCGCAGGTCCGCTACAACCGCCTCCAGCGCGCCGGGTCGTATCTGGTCGACCGCGTCCGAGGGTCGGACGGCGCGGGGAGCCCGAACGGCGTGACGGAGACGGCGGTCAGACTCGCCGGTTCGGCCGCGACCGCCGCCAATCGCGTCGCGCTCGCGCTCGCCGACCGGCGGGCGTCGTTCGACACCGAGCGGTTCGCGGTCGAGCGCCGGGATGACGTGCCCGCGGCGACACTTGCGTCGTGTTACCACGCCTGTCGACCCGACGCCGTCCACGTCGTCTACGACGAACCGTTCTACGAGTGGCGCTTCGCCGAACCCGACAACGCGCCCGCCGCGACGTATCTCGTCCGCGCGGGCGGCCGCGCCGGCACCGCGGGAGACGCCGACGTCCCCGACAACCGCGTCGTCGCCGGCGCGGTCGTCCACCGCGAGCGCGACGAGCGCAACGACACCTCGACGGTGACGATCAGCCACGTCACGCCCGCGGCGGGCGGCCCGGAACGGACCGCTGCCATCGCGGCCGCAGTCGAGCGCGTGCTGGCCGACTTCTCGGATGCGGACCTCGTCCGGACGGCCAACCCGCTCGTGCCGCCCGCCGTCCGCCGGGCCTACGGCTTCCTCCCCGACGGCCGGCTCCCGATGTCGAAACTGGCCGAACCGAGCGGGCTGACGCTCGGTCGTCGCCCCCTGCTCGACGGCGAGTGGACGCTGAACGGGCGCCCGCTGCGCGGCGCCGACCCGTACCTCTGGACGCTCGCCTGACCGCAGTCCGGGCTGGCGGCGTCGGCGTCTCACCCCCCGAGCGCGCTCGCGACGCTCCGGACGTTCTGTTCGAGTTGCCAGCCGAGCCCGCGCACGAGGGCGACGGCGACGGCGGCGTAGACGACGACGCCGAGCGCGACCAGAAGGGCCAGCTCCAGCAGGGCGGCCTCGATGACGAGTGCCTCGCGGACGGTCCAGACCACCGCACCCATGCTCCCGGCGGCGGCCGCCGGGAAGGCGAGTTCGTGGGCGAACCGCGTGAGTCCCAGCCCCATGTGTCGCTTCGCGAGAAAGAGGTCGGCGGGGAGGCCGCCGAGGAGGTACGCGGCGATGACCGCGCCGGCGGTGCCGACGAGGCCGAACTCCGTCGTCGCCGGGTAGATGATCACGGCCATGACGGCGACCCGGAGCGCGCCGATCTTGGCGGTGATGTCCGGGCGCCCGAGCGCGAGCCAGACGGGACCGAACGACGCCGCGAGCGAGATGATCAGCCCGTAGACCGACAGTATCTGGAGGGCCTCGACCATCGGCGTCCACTCGGTGCCGAGGACGCCCTCGACGAACAGCGGCGCGACGACGAGAATTCCGACGCCGATCGGAAAGGTCAGCGCGGTGGTCAGCTGTATCGTCTTGAAGAAGGCCTCGCGGACCGCCCGGAGGTCGTCCTGCAGTTTCGAGTAGGCGGGGAACATCACCGTCGAGACGACGCCGGTGACCTCGGAGACCGGGGTCAGCGCGAGGCGGTAGGCCAGCCGGTAGAAACCCAGCGAGGCCGCGGTCAGGAGCCACCCGACCACGAAGTCGTCGCCCTCGTCGGCGAGGAAGTAGATGATGCTGCTGACGGTGACCCACTTGCCGAACCCGATGAGTTCGCTCGCGGCCTCGCGGTCGAGTTTCGGGCGGGGCCGATAGCCGTGGATCAGATAGGAGACGACGGTCTGGCTCACCTCGGAGACGACCTTGCCGACGACGAGCGCCCAGACGTTGCCCCAGAGGAACGCCAGCGCGATGGTCACACCGACGTAGACGACGCTCGTGCTCATCAGGTGGACGAACTGTCGGTGGAACTCCAGGTCCTTCTGAAAGTAGATGACGCCGGGGTTCTCGAAGCCCGCGAGGACCGGCGTGAGCGCGACGACCTGGAGGATGGGTTCGACCGCAGGTTCGTTGAAGAAGTCCGCCGCGGGGCCCGCGATGAGGAGCGTGACTCCCCCGAGGATCAGCCCGCGGAGTAGTTGGAGCGACCACGCGGTGTCGAGGTAGCGGTCGACGTTCTCCTCGCGGTTCTGGATCAGCGCGCTCGTGAATCCGAGCTGCGAGAACCGGTCCAGCCCCGTGAGGACGAGCAGGGCGATGCCGAGCAGGCCGAAGTCGTCCGGCGTGAGCAGGCGCGCGAGCACGAGCAGCGCGACCAGTTCGAGGGCGCGCCGGCTGACGTTCAGCGCCGTCATCCACACGCCCGAGCGGGCGGTCCGAGTGGCGAGGTCCCCGCCCGGTGCGAACGACCGCGTCACCGCTCGCAGACTCCGGCGGAGCAGCGAGGCGCGTTTCGGTTCGCTGTTCGTCTCAGTCCTGGGACCCGCGTCGGGGTCGCGCTCGTCGCCCGCGTCGGGGTCGCGCTCGTCGCCCGTGTCGGGGTCGCGCTCACCGTCGCCGTCAGTCATCGATGTACCGTTCGTACCAGAGTTCGAGCCAGGTCAGGTCCCACAGCCGGTAGCCGTGGTCGGCCCGGCCGGCGGCGTGCTCGTCGAGCAGGCCCTGGAGCGCCCCGCGGTCGTAGGGGTCGCGCTGTCCCAGTCGCTCCAGTTTCCCGCGTGCGAACCCGCGGAGGTCGCCGCGGAACCACTCCGTGACCGGCACGCCGAACCCCTGCTTCGCGCGCTGGCCGATGGCGTCCGGAATTTCGGGTTCGAAGGCTCGCTTGAGCAGCCACTTCGTCTCGCCGTCGCGGTACTTGTACTTCGCCGGCACTCGCGCCGCGAACTCGACGAGTTCGTGGTCGAGAAACGGCGAGCGCCCCTCGACGGAGTGAGCCATCGTCGCCCGGTCGGCCTTCACGAGCAGGTCGTCCGGCAGGTACGTCTCGATGTCGACCTGCAGAAGGTGGTCGAGCCGCGTCGGCCCGTCGGCCCGCTCGAACGCCGCTCGCAGCGACGCGAGCGGATCTTCCGCTTCGGGACGCGCGGCGCCCTCGCCGGCCGCGCCGTCCGCGGTCCACACGTCGGCGAGGTCCTCGCCCATCGAGTGACAGATGAACTCGGCGTAGCGCTCGACGTCGTCGCCGGTCGCGGCCCTGAGGAAACGCCGCGCGTGCTGGACTTTCTGGCGGTTCTGCAGGGCGGGCGGCAGGTCCTCGACAGTCGAGCGGGCCCGCGAGCGGAGCGCGCGCGGAACTCTGGCGGCCCGACTGGCGAGGCGGTCGTAGCGGTAGCGGTCGTAGCCGGCGAAGTTCTCGTCGCCCGCGTCGCCGTTGAGCGCCACCGTGATGTCGTCGCTCGCCACCTGCGCGACGTAGTACGTCGGCAGCGCCGAGGGGTCGCCGAAGGGCATCTCGAACTCCGAGACGAGTTTCGGGAGGACCTCCACGGAGTCGGTCGTGACCGTGTACTCGTGGTGGTTCGTGTCGAAGGTGTCGGCGACGGTGCGGGCGTGGTCGAGTTCGTCGAACGCCGACTCGTCGAAGCCGATGGAGAACGTCTCGATCGGCCGGTCTGTCAGGCTGTCCATCAGCGCGGCGACGACCGTCGAGTCGATCCCGCCCGAGAGAAAGAGGCCGACGGGCACGTCGCTGCGCATCCGCAGCCGGGTCGCCTCGCGGAGTTCGTCGCGCAGGCGGTGAGCGAGCGTCGTCGGCGAGGCGTCGAACTGGTCGGCGAACGAGAGGGTCCAGTAGCTGTCGCGGCGGACCCCCTCGTCGTCGACGAGCATGTACTCGCCAGGGCCGAGTTGGGAGATGTCCGCGAATCCCGTCGCGGGGCCGGGGACGTAGCCGTAGGTGAGGAACTCGCGGATCGCGGGCAGGTCGGGCTTCGCCTCGACGGCGTCGTCGCTGAGGAGCGTTCCGATGGTCGAGCCGAACCAGAAGTCGCCGGTGTCGGCGTCGCGGCGGTAGAAGAGCGGTTTCTGGCCCGTGCGGTCGCGGGCGAGGAACAGTCGCTCGCGCTCGGTGTCCCAGATGGCGAACGCGAACATCCCTCGCAGGTGTTCGAGGCAGTCGACGCCGTACTCCTCGTAGGCGTGCAGCAGGACCTCGGTGTCGGTGCCCGAGTCGAAGGAGTAGCCGTCGAGGCGGTCGCGGAGTTCGCGGTAGTTGTAGATCTCGCCGTTGAAGACGATCTGGATCGACCCGTCGTCGGTGGCCATCGGCTGGTGGCCCGCCGCGGTCAGGTCGAGGATGCTCAGCCGCCGGAAGGCGAGGACGACGGAGTCGTCCGCGTAGACGCCCTCGTCGTCGGGGCCGCGCTGTGGCATACAGGCCGCCATCGCTTCGCCGAGGCCGGGGTCAGGTTTCGCCGACAGGGACAGCTTACCACCGATTCCACACATCGATTGGTCGACTTACTTCGGGTACCGCCTTAGTCTGTGCGTTTCGCGCACCCGGAGAGCACAGTGGGTGGCATCGTCGATACAGCGGACGGGGGATTTTCGACCGACTCGCTCAGGTGACGCGAGCGTACCCGAGCGTGTGTGTTGAACGCCCCCGACCCGCAAACTGGAGTTTTACTGCGAGCGCAGACGTCACCGCAACCGCGAGTTATCCTGAGAGCTGAAAGCCCTCGCCCCGCTCGCTTCGAGTCACAGCAACTGGAACCGCAGACGCCACCGCGACTGCAGACGACCCTGAGCGCTGAAAGCCCTCGCCCCGCTCGCGGTCGCTGAGCGGGATATTCTCGCTCTCCGCACCGCCCGCGAGAATAGTGCCCGCTCAGTCGACTACATGAACGCGAGCGCGCCTCGCCCTTTCAGTCCACCAGGACCGCACCGCAACCGCACCGCGCCGCCACCACCCCGCACCGCGACCGCAGACGGCCTCACACCTCCCCAGCCTCTTCGCTCAGACAACCTTCGCTCATCCCTCGCACGGGAACGTCGCGCCACGGAGGGCGCGACGGCGCGCGCCACCGCAACCACAACCAAACCCCGACCGCATCGCAACCGCAACCGAACCGCCACCGCGGACGGGATCACCGCTCGGCCAGCAGTCGCTCGTACACCGCCTCGAAGTTCCGAACCATCGTCTCCCGGTCGAACGACTCCCGAGCGCGCCGTTGCGCGGCGGCGCCCATCTCGGCGGCCAGGTCCTCCTGTTCGAGGAGGAGAACGAGCGCGCGGGCCATCGCGGCGTCGTCGCCCACGTCGAAGAACAGACCCGACTCGTACGCTTCGAGCAGTTCGCCGTTGCCGTCGACCGGCGTGGCGACACAGGGGAGGCCGGCGGCCATCGCTTCGAGGAGGGCGCCGGGCAGTCCCTCGTAGTGCGAGGGGAAGACGAACACGTCCATCGCGGCGAGCAGGTTGGGCACGTCGTCGCGCAGGCCCGCGAACGTGACCGCCTCGTCGATGCCGAGCCTGTCGGCCTTCGCTTCGAGCGCCGCCCGCTCGGGGCCGTCGCCGACGACGAGGAGGTGGGCATCGGGCACCTCCTCGCGCACGCGGACCCAGGCGTCGAGCAGTTCGTCGTGACCTTTCCGGTCGATGAGTCGGCCGACGGTGCCGACGACGGGCGCCGCTGCCGAAATGCCGAGCGAGTCGCGCAGGCCGTCGGGTTCCTCCCGGTCGAAGCGGTCGAGGTCACGACCGTTGTGAACGACGCTGACCCGGTCGGCGGGCGTCCACTGGCTGCGGGCGAACCCCGCTCCGGCCTCGGAGTTCGAGACGACGTGGTCGGCGAAGCGAGTGGTGAGATTATCGAGGCGCTGGACGAGTCCTGTCTCGCCGGTCGGGACGAGTCGGATCCCGGTGACGACGACGGTGTCGGGCGCGACGAGGCGGGCGGCGCGGGCGACGAGGTTGTCGGCGGTGAGAAACGACTGGAGGACGTCGGGGCGCTCGCGGCGGACGATCCGGAGAAAGCGCAGGGGCGCGCGGACGTACTCGGTGGGGTCGGCGGCGCGCTCGACGGCGAAGGCGTGGTCGTCGGAGGTGACGCCGTCGACCCCGAGTGTGCGCAGGGCGACACCGTCGTCGAGGCAGTCGGCGAGGGGGTTCTGGTCGAAGATGGTCCAGACGGTGACGTCGTAGCGCTCGCCGTCGAGGCCGTTGGCCAGGTCGACCAGCGTGCGCTCGGCGCCGCCCACCGACAGCGCGGTGACGAACAGCCACAGGTCGACGCGGTCGTCTTCGCCGCCATCGCGCGGGGTAGTCGCCCCGTCACCCGCCGCCGAGTCGTCCGCAAAATCCATAGCATCCGTTCGACAGCCGACAGAAAATAGGTGCCGGTTCCCGAACCCGCCGGAAGGCCGGACCTACCGAGCCGTTCCGACTTCCAAAGCATCAATAGTGGACCCGTCGTGGGGAGCGTATGCGGGTCACGCAGGTCTCTCACCTCTATCATCCCTCCTTCGGCGGCATCGAGAACTACGCCCACCGCCTCCACCGCTCGCTCGAAGCCGACGGTCACCACTCGCGTATCGTGACCACGGACGCGAGCATCTCGCCGGACAGTCCCGTCGACCCGGAGCCCGACGCCCGCTACTGCAAGACGACGTTTTCGGTCGTCCGCAACCCCTTCTCGGTGGACCTGTTCCGCCACCTGCGCCGCGACGAGTCCGACGTCTACCACCTCCACAGCCCGTGGTTCTTCTCGAGTCTCGAAGCCGTCGCCGCCCTGCCCGCGGATGCGCCGGTCGTGATGACGGTTCACGGCGTCCACACGCCGACGACGACGCGGCTCTCGAAAGCGCTCTCGATGGCGTACAAGCCGGTCGCCCAGTGGATATTCGACCGCGTCGATCGGGCTGTCGTCCTCGGCGAGGCCGAGCGGCGGCGACTCACCGACCGCTTTCGCGTGCCCGACGAGCGCATCGCGGTGATCCCCAACGCCATCGACCCCGAGGCCTACGACGTCGCCGACGCGGAGGTCACGGCCTTCCGCGACCGATACGGTATCGACCCCTCGGTCCCGACGCTGCTGTTCGTCGGGCGACTGGTCGACGTGAAGCGACCGGAACTGCTGATCGACGCCGTGACCGACCACCTCGCGGACACGGACCTGCAGGTGCTCGTCGTCGGCAAGGGGGACCCCGAGTACGTCGGGTCGCTGGTCGCCCGCGCCGACGCGCGGGTGCGCTTCCTCTCGAACCTGGAGTTTTCGGAACTCAAGGCCGCCTATCACGCCGCAGACGCCTTCTTTTCGCTGGGTACGTCCGAAGGGCTCTCGACGGTGCTCCTCGAAGCGATGAACGCTCGATTACCGGTCGTCACGACGCCCGCCGGCGCGAACGCCGACGTGATCGACGACCCGACCAACGGCCGCGTGCTCTCGATGCACCCCGACGCGGCCGACGTGGCCACCGCCATCGAGGCGCTGTTCGCCGACGAGGCGGAGCGGCGTGCCGTCGGTGAGCGAAACAGGGCGCTCGTCCGCGAGGCGTACACCTGGGACGGCGTCTACGAGCGGATCCGTGACACCTACGAGGAACTGCTGGCCGAGCGGTCGTGACCGCGATCCCTTCCAGCGCGTCTCAGCGGCCGAGCATCGCTTTCAGGTAGCCCGCGCTGCGGGAGACGTTCCCGACGGTGGCGACGGCGGCCGCGGCGGGCGTCGGCCCGAGTCTGACGGGCAGGAGCGTCTCGGTGACGCGCTCGCGCAGCGGCGTCCCCCACTTGCGGTCGTAGGCCAGGTCGGCCGGTGCGAAGTGGGCCATCTTCCGCCAGTAGCCGCGGATCGAGTCGGCGTACCAGTGCGTGACTGCCATGTCCGGGTCGTAGAGCACGCGGTAACCCGCGCGGACCGCGCGCCGGACGAAGTCGGACTCCTCGTGGCCCCAGGCGAAGCGCTCGTCGAATTTCCCCACAGTCTCGAACACCTCGCGGCGGAAGGCCATGTTACAGCCCGTGACGCCGGTCGAGCCCCGACGGAAGGAGCCGTCGACCGTCTCGACGTAGTGGCGGTCGCCGCCCTGGTCGTAGCCGCCGCAGAAGTTCGAAATCACGCCGTCGCCGGGGTGAAATATCCGGCCGGCGACGACGGGGTTCTCCTCGAGCGCGTCGGCGGCGGCGGCGAGGTAACCCTCGCGGGGGACGGCGTCGTCGTCGAGGAAGACGATCTTGTCGGCGCGGGCGGCCGCGACGCCGGCGTTGCGCGCCTCGGAGAGGCCGGAGTCGTCGCGCAGGATCACCTCGTAGTCGTCGAACGGCTGGGCGTCGAGCACCGCCAGGCAGTCGACCGACTCACGGGGCGCCAGCGTGCAGACGACGACGCTGATCTCGGGGGCATCGGCGGGCTCAGCCTCGTCCGTCGGAGAGTCGTCCGCGGCCCCGTTCGTGCCGTCACTCATCGGTCTCGTCGTCTTCGACGCGTTCGTCGCTTTCGACCCGGTCGCGGAACGAGTCGATCGAGCGCTCCAGCCCCTCGTCGAGCGGGACGGTCGGCTCCCAGTCGAGCAGTCGGCGAGCCTTCGAGAGGTCGGGTTTCCGGCGGGAGGGGTCGTCCTCGGGGAGCGGTTCAGTGACGATCTCGCCACCGCCGATGCGGTCGATGACGGCCTCGGCCAACTCGCGAACGGTGGTCTCGGTGTCCTGCCCGATGTTGACGGCCTCGCCCGCCAGCCCTTCGGTGTCCATCAGCGCGCGCAGGCCGCGGACGGTGTCGTCGACGTAGGCGAAACTCCGGGTCTGGGAGCCGTCGCCGTAGACGGTGATCTGCCCGCCCGCGAGCGCCTGCGTGACGAAGTTCGGGATCACCCGCCCGTCGCTGAGCTGCATCCGCGGGCCGTAGGTGTTGAAGATGCGGGCGGTGCGGACGTCGAGCCCGTGGGCGCGCCCGTAGACGACCGAGAGCGTCTCGCCGAAGCGCTTGGACTCGTCGTAGCAGGCCCGCGGGCCGCGGATGTTGACGTTCCCGTTGTACGTCTCGGGCTGGGGGTGGACCTCGGGGTCGCCGTACACCTCGCTCGTGCTCGCGTAGACGACGCGGGCGTCGCAGTCGACGGCGTAGTCGAGGACCTTGCGCGTCCCCTCGGTGTTGGTGACCGCGATGTCAAGCGCGTGTTCGACGAAGTCCGCGGGCGAGGCCCGCGAGGCGAGGTGGTAGACCTCGTCGGCGTCGGGGAGGTCGAGGTGGTCCATCTCGCGGACGTCGCCGCGGACGAGCGTGAAGGCGTCGTCGTCGCGCAGATGCGCGACGTTCTCGGGACGGCCGCTGCCGAAGTTGTCCAGGCAGACCACGTCCCGACCGTCCGCGAGCAGCGACTCACAGAGGTGACTCCCGATGAACCCCCCGCCACCGCTCACCAGTGTCGTCGTCATTGGTTCGCCTACGGTAGGACCGTATTAATCAGTATGTGTCGGCGGGGTGACTGCGCGAAGCGCGAGAGGGAGATGTGACCGGTTATCGCGCCCGCCGCGCCAGTACATTTACTACTGTCGGTCACCCCTACCGGGTATGACAGAGTCGTTCCTGCGGGCGACGGTCAGCGTTCGCGCGGCGGTCTGTACGCCGCGAGGGACAGTGCTCACGGTCCGCCGGGCGAGCGACGACGGCTGGGAGTTGCCCGGCGGCCGGATCCACGAATCGGAGTCGATCCCCGACTGTCTCCGCCGCGAGGCCGCCGAGGAGACCGGCCTCGACGTGACCGTCCACCACCCGGTCGAGGCGACATCGTGGCGCAACGACGCGGGTCAGGGTCGGATCGCCGTCTACTACTACTGCACCGCCGAGCAGCGGTCGGTGTCGGTGAGCGAGGAACACACCGACGCGGCCTGGCTCGCCCCCGACGCGGCCACAGAGCGCCTGAGCGACCCCCAGACCGTGGCAGTCGAACGCGCGGTCTCAGTTCACGAGTAGGGCAGTCGACGCGCCGCCGCTGTCCACGAGTAGGACGGCCGTTCCACCCCGGATCCCGGGGTAACGGTCCGTTTCCCGGGTCGGCAGGGATATACGCCTCGCGCGCCTCTGAGAGTGTATGTGGCCCTGGGGACATCTGGCAGTAGGATACGCGCTCTACTCGCTGGGCGTCCGCGCCAGGTTCCGCCGGGCGCCCGACATGTGGAACGCGCTCGCGTGCGGCCTCGGGACGCAGTTTCCCGACCTGATCGACAAGCCGTTCGCCTGGTGGATCCCGATCCTCCCCGGCGGCCGGACGCTCGGGCATTCGCTGCTGTTCGCCGTTCCGCTCGTCGCCCTGCTCGCGCTCGTCGCGTGGCGTTACGGCGGCGGCGCTCGCGTGCTCGCGTTCGGGTTCGGCTATCTGACCCACCTCGCCGGCGACATCGTCGAGCCGTTGCTGTACGGGTCGGCCTACGAACTGACCTTCCTGTTGTGGCCCGTGACGCCGACGGTCATCTACGAGTCCGAGCCGAGCGTCATCTGGCACCTCCAGAACATCAGCCTCACGTCGGTGTTTCTGATCGAACTCGGACTGGGGGTGCTGGTCGGCCTGCTCTGGCTGTTCGACGTGCGTGCGATGCTCTCGCGGCGCGCCTGGGTGTTCGGCCGCGGCAAGCGTGGGCGACCGGAGCAGCCGTGAGCGCTTTCCCGGTCTCTCGCCGCGATCCGCGCTTTCTGTATCGATCGGTACAGGAAACGTAGCTATCACGCTAGCATCCGTCAAGCGACCGTCGGGAGCGAGGCGGTTCACCGGACGGAAGCGAGCGAAGCGAGCGCGCCGTCCGGCCTTTTTCCCCACGTTTTTGCGGTAGCGAGGGACCGACGGTCCCTCGGACCATGCGCACGGCGCGAAGCGCCGTGAGCAGACGGAGGATCCCCGCAGCGGCCCTACGGGCCGCGAGGAGCTCTCCGCCGCAAAAAGTGGGTTCGCACGAACCCTTATGTCACTCTCCGGAGAACGACCGTGCAACGCAGATGAGTGACGACATCACGCTCGACGTTCACGCCGGGGTCGCGACGCTGCCCGAATCTCGGTGGAACGACCTCGTGGCCCGCGCACCGGGCGGGTCGGTCTTCCACCGCACCGAGTGGCTCCGCGCGGTCGAGCGCGGCACCGACCTGACACCCCGCCACGTCGTCGCAGCCCGCGACGGAACCCTCGTCGGCGCGCTCCCGAACGTCGTGAACGAGGTGGATCTGCCCGTCTCGGTCCCGGAGCAGGCGGGCGCCCTCGCGCCGCGGGAACTCGTTTCCGTGGAGCCCGGTTTCGGCGGGCCGATCGTCGCCGGCGACTACCGGCCGGTGCTCGACCGGCTGATCGAGGGGGTCCGCGCGGCCGCGACCGACGACGTGTGGGTCCACCGGATCCGCACGCTCGACCCTGCGAGCGTGCGCTACGCCGACCACATCGACGCCCGCGGCTACGACGCCCAGGTGACGACCTGCCAGCTCCTGCTCGACCTTGGTCGGCCCACCGACGACGTCTTCGCGGACTGGGACAAGGAGCGGCGCCGCGAGGCCCGCCGGGCGCGCGAGGAGGGGCTGACCGCGACGCGGGTCACCGACCCGACCCGGCGGACGATGGACGAGTTCTACGACGCCTACGCGGCGATGATCGACCGCGTCGACGGCCTGCGCTACCCGCCCGAGTTCGTCCACGCGCTCGCGGACTGTCTGGGCGAGCGACTCGTCCTGTTTCGCGCCGATCTGGACGGCGAGACGGTCGGCTGGCACTGCTACGTGCGCGACGACGAACAGGACTCGCTGCATCACTTCTTTTCGGGCCTGCGCGAGGAGCACTTCCGACACCACCCGTCGAGTTTCCTCCACCACGAAGCGATCGAGTGGGCGAGTTCGGAGGGGTTCGGGACGTACAACTTCGGCGAGTCGAACGCCGACGCTGACGACGGCGGCTTCGGCTACAAGTCCCAGTACGGCAGCGAGGTCGAACCCGTCCTCACGTGGGAGAAGGGCCTCGCCCGCGCTCGCTGGGGAGCGCTCCGGGTCGCCCGCCGACTGTATCGCACCCACCGCGCGAACGCATGAGCGGGGGGTCGTCGGCATCCTCGGAGGGGGTGGCCTGAGCGTGCCAGCCGACTGGCGCGCGCTGACGCTCCCGACCGAGCGCTGGCACGCGGGTCGGTGGCTCCATCACGGTCTCGGCGCGCGGCTGGCCGACGCTCGCGGCGAGCGACCCACCTATCGGGCCCCCGCGGCCGGGACCGGAGCGGTGCCAGCGACCGACGACGCCGCACGCGGGGTCGCGCCGCCGCTCTCGCCCGAACCCGCCGCGCGGAACCCGATACTGACCGCGGCGACGCTCGGCCTCGACGGCGGGTTCGTCGCCGACCCCTTCCTCTTTCTCACGGACGAGCGCTGGCACCTCTTCTTCGAGGTATACCGCCCGAGCGCGGACCCGCCCGCCGCCATCGCGCACGCCGCGAGCGCCGACCGCGGGCGCACCTGGACGTACTCGGGAGTCGTCCTCGACCCCGGCGTCCACCTGGCCTTCCCGCACGTCTTCGCCTGGGCGGGCGAGCGGTACATGGTCCCGGACCCGTGGTCCGAGCGAGAGGGCGTGGCGGCCGACTTCGCGCTCTATCGCGCCACCGATTTCCCGACCGAGTGGGAGCGGGTGGCGACGCCGCTCGCGCCCGACATCGAACTCCACGACTGCGTGCCGGTCCGTCACGAGGGGCGCTGGTGGGCGCTCGCCGCCGCCGAGGGCGATCTTTACGTTTTTTACTCGGACGAACTGGTCGCCGACGACTGGACGCCCCATCCCGAGAATCCGGTCGTCACGGACCGGCCCGACGGCGTCCGCCCGGCGGGGAGACCGGTCGCTCGCGAGGACGGCTTTCTCCTCTTCACGCAGGACTGTGCAGATCGGTACGGCGAGCGCGTCTGGGCCTACGAGGTGATGGAGTTGACGCCCGAGAGCTATTCCGACCGGCGCGCGTCGCCGGATCCCGTCGTCGGCCCCGCGGGCGGCGTGGGCTGGAACTCCGGGCGGATGCACCACGTCGACGCGTGGCTGCTGGACGACCGGTGGCTCTGTGCCGTCGACGGGAACATCGGGTTCGGCAAACCAGCCTTCGGTGACCACTGGGCGATCGGGCTGTACGAGCAGCTGCTGTGATCGCCGCCCGCTGACCTGTCGGCAGGTCAGCGGTCCCGCTCGCCGAAGGAGTCATAGTGGCACATTCACAGTAAGGCGTATGGACGACGAGCGGTCTGACTCCGAATCGGGGACGAACCCGGAACCGGAGTCGGACCGGGAACTGGCGGACGCCGAGGACGCGATCCCGCTCGACCACATTCCGCTCCATTCGACGAACCTCCTCACCGTTCTGGACGAGCGCGGCGTGGTGCGGTACGAGAGCCCCTCGATCGAGCGGATCTACGGGTTCGACCAGTCCGATCTCGTGGGCCAGCAGGTCGCCGAGTACTTCCACCCCGAGGACCGCGAGCGCGTGCTGGGTGCGTTCGAGACGGTGGTCGCGAGCGAGGACTACACCGTCGAGGCCGTCGAGTACCGCCACCGGCGGGCCGACGGCGACTACGTCTGGGTCGAGTCCGTCGCCTCGTCGGACCCGACGCCGGAGGGTCACTACGTCGTCAACACCCGCGAGATCACCGACCGGAAAGCGCGCGAGCGCGAGTTGCGAGAGACCAACGAGCGCCTCGACGAGTTCGCGAGCGTCGTCAGCCACGACCTGCGGAACCCGCTGAACGTCGCGACCTCGCGGCTGGAACTGGCGCGCGAGCGCCGCGACAGCGAGGACCTGGCCGCTGTCGCGGGGGCGCACGACCGGATGGAGACGCTGATCGACGACCTTCTGACGCTCGCCCGGGCCGGCGAGCGCGTCGAAGCCACTGAGCCTGTCGCCCTCGCGAGCGCGACCCGACTGTGCTGGGGGACCGTCGCCACCGCCGACGCGACCCTGCGCGTCGAGACGGGCGCCGACGTCCTGGCCGACGAGTCTCGCCTGCGACAGTTGCTGGCGAACCTCGTCAGGAACGCGGTGGACCACGCCGCTGACGACGTGACCGTTCTCGTCGACGACCTGCCCGCGGGCGAGGGGTCGGCCGAGTACCGTGGATTCTACGTCGCCGACGACGGTCCGGGGATCGACCGGGAGCGCCGCGACGAGGTCTTCGAGCGCGGCCACACCACCCGTGACGACGGGACGGGGTTCGGCCTGGCCATCGTCGCGGAGATCGCCGACGCACACGACTGGACCATCGACGTGACCGAGAGCGAGCGCGGCGGCGCCCGGTTCGAGATCACCGGTGTCGAGTTCCAGTGACGCGGAGACAGCAGTCTGTCGGTCAGGACTGGACGACGGCCATCAGCCGCTGTGCGGGCCGGTAGGTGAGGCCGCCGCCGAGACAGGCCAGGAGGTAGAGCCACGGCGCGAGGAAGGTCGGATCGGTGCGGATGGTCCGCAAGGCGAGGTCGCGGGCCTGACCGTACCGGCCGTTCTGGGCGGCGTCGATGACCAGCGTCTCGAGGAGCGAGGCGACGAATCGGTTTTCGAGTCCGTACTCGCGCGCCAGGTCGCGGTGTTTCTCGACGAAGAGGGGAAAGGAGACGTCGCGTCGCTTCTCGAAGTTCTGGCCGATGCGGCCGTCGTGGTCCCAGTGGCGCACGGTCAGGGGCTCGGGGACGACCTCGAACTCACAGTGCAGCGACAGTCGGAGGAACCACTCGTGGTCCTGCCAGCTGGGGAAGCGCTCGTCGGGGAGGCCGGCGCGTTCGACGACGCTCGCGCGGACCATCACCGCGGAGAACTCCGCGATGCTCTCGCCCCGGAGGATGGCTTCGGTGGCGTCGCCGCGGACGTCGGTGACGATGACGCGCTCGCCGTCGTCGTAGACGTAGCGCGCGCCGGTGTAGACGAACCCGACGCGCTCGCCGGCGCTCTCGAAGCACTCGACCTGTCGGGCGAGCTTCTCGGGTTCCCACCGGTCGTCGTCGTCGAGGAAAGCGAGGAATTCGCCATTTGCGGCTCGGATGCCGGTGTTGCGGGCGGCGTTGCCGCCGCGGTTTTCGTCGTGGCGGATGCAGCGGACGTCGGCCAGCGCGTCCGTGTCGCAGTCGTCGAGTACGTCTTGTGCTGGTTCCGGGGAGTGGTCGTCGACGACGACGAGTTCGACCGGGTCGTAGGTCTGTGCCGCGACGGTGGCGACCGCTCGCCGGAGTTTGTCGGGGCGGTCGTACGTCGGCAGGACGACGCTCACCGTCGGACCGGACATGGCGCGGTCTACTCTGGCAGCCGTGATACTGCTTTCGCTCGCTGTGATGGAGTCGCGATCGTCGGTGATCCTGTGTGTGGATCGCTATATGGAGTTTTTACTGCGACCGCAGACGGCACCGCGACCGCTGATGATTCTGTGCGTTGAAAGCCCTCGCCCCGCTCGCTAGCTGCCTTCTCGACTGCAGACGCCACTACGACCGCACTCGATCCTGAGAGTTGAAAGCCCTCGCCCCGCTCGCGGTCGCTGAGCGGGATATCCGCGCTCTCCGCACCGCCCGCGCGGATACTGGCCCGCTCAGACGACTACATGAACGCGAGCGGGCCTCGCCCTTTCAGTCCACCAGGGACCGCACCGCACCGTGATCGCAGACAGCCACGAGCCTCCCCAACCGATTGCGGTGCTCGTGCCTGCGCTCCTCATCCCTCGCACGGGAACGTCGCGCCACACAGGGCGCGACGGCGCGCGCCACAGCAACCGCACTCGATCACACATCACCGCAACCGCATTCGACCGAATTCGACCCCACCCGACAGTCAGCCGCTGCCGAGCCGTGACAAGGTTCGGTCCGACGGCAACGGTTATGTGGACATCTGTCGAACCAGACGACGTATGAGTACAGCGGGAGTTCTCCGTCGGCGAGCGAGAGGAGAGACGTGTGCCCAGTGAGTACGAACTCCGGCCGGTCACGCGGGCCGACGCCGACGACTGGCGTGGGTTCGTCGACGACCACCCCGCCGCGACCGTCTTCCACTTGTGGGGGTGGCTCACCGCCGTCGACTCCTCGTTCGGGTACGACTCGAACCACTTCCTCGTCACCGAAACCGGCGGATCCGAAGTGGTCGCCGCCGTCCCCGGCTTCTCGATTCGGGGACTCGGCGGCGCCACCATCGTCAACCCCTTCTGCGAGTACGGCTTCCCCCTCGTCGCCGAGGATGTCGATACGGCCGGCGTCCTCCGCGCAGTCGCCGCGGACGTCGGACCACTCGGCGCTCGCGTGCTGAAAGACGCCGGCTGGACGGGATTATCGGGGTACAACGCCGCGGGCTACGGCGCTGTCAGGACTGGTGAAGTGATCCGCCTCGACACGACGCGGGCCTTCGACGAGGTCCGCGAGCGCTCGTTCTCGGCGGAGGGACGCCGCTGTCTCCGGATCGCGAGCGAGGCCGACGTCACCGTCCGCCCCGGAAGCGTCGACGAGTACTACCCGCTTTACCTGGAGACGATGCAGCGACTCGGCAGCCCGCAGTTCCCCGAGTCCTTTTTCCTCGACCTCGCGGCCGAGCTGGGCGACGACTGCACGGTCCTCTGTGCCGACCGCGAGGGCGAGACGGTCGGCGGCGTCCTCCTGCTCGACTTCGGCGGCGTTCGGATGGTCTGGAGCAACGCCTCCCTGCAGTCGGCCTGGGAGCATCGCCCGAACCATCGCCTCTACGCGGCGGCCATCGAGGACGCCTGCCTCGGCGATATCGACACCGTCGACTTCGGGCGCTCGCGACCGGGAACCGGCGTCCACGACTTCAAACGGCAGTTCGGCGGCGAGGCCTCGCCGCTCGCGAGTTTCGTCACGCCGCCCCATCGGTCGGGGCGAGCCTCACTGGAGGGGTACGGCGCGGCAGCCAGCATCGCCGAGCGGTTCAGTCCCGTGCTCACCAACCCCGTCGTCGGTCCGCGTCTCAAGCGGTTTATACACGAATAACGCCAGTCACGAACACACGATGTCACGAACACGAAATCACCTCACCGAACTCGCGCTCGTGCTCGCGCTCGCACTCGTCGCCGCCGTCTGGTACTACCGGCGACGCGAGAAGACGATCAGGGAGAGCCTGATACTCAGCCAGCAGTGGGACGGCGCCGCCGGCTCCGGCGACACCCACGAACCCGTGGCCGTCGGCTCCTCGGATCCGTCGGCGCTGACCGACCTCGCGACCCTGCTGGACGCCCAGCCCGCGGAGGTGCCCGAGCGCGTCGAGGCGCTCGACGCGAAGGTCCGGGCGCTCTCGACCGACCTCGAGAAGACGCGAGCCAGCTGGGCCGGCCGCTGGTGGTCGGCGCTGAACGCGCCCGTACCCGATCTCGATGAACGGCACGTCACCGTCGTCGACCTCGCCGACGGCACGCTCGACGACGCCGAAGCCATCGCGAAACGGGCGCTCGAGGACTCGCTGGGCATTACTATCGTCACCGCGCGAGCGGACGGCACGCTCGCGGTCGCGGTCGGGAGCGACGTCGAAGACCAGCGCGCCGACGAAATCGCCCGCGAAGTCGCTGCGGAGGCGGGCGGCGGTGCGGGCGGTGGCCCCGAGTTCGCGACCGGCGGCGGCGAGAGCGACCGACTGGTCGCAGCCGCCGAGTCGGTTCGCGACCGCCTCGCGACCGAGGCCGGGTTCGCGGCGTAGATGGCCCGGCCCGGCCCGATCGCCGTCTACCTGCCCGAACTCACCCCCGGCGGCGCCCAGCGAGTCACCGTCGACCTCGTCGACGGCCTCGCCGACCGCGGTCACGCCGTCGACCTGCTCTGTTCGTATCCTGGCGGCCAACTCCGCCCCGAAGTCGACGATCCGGTCCGGATCGTCGACTTCGACACGCCCGTCGTCCCCGGGGCCGGTATCGCCGCGTCCGTCCCGCAGATCGTCGCGTATCTGCGCCGGGAGCGCCCGCGCGTCCTCTTCTCGGCGATGACGTATGCGAACGTCGTGGCCGTCGCGGCGGCGCGACTGTCACTGTCGGGCACGCCCGTCGTCCCGATCGAACACACGACGGTCGGGATGGAGCGCGGCGGGAAACGGGACCTGACGACGCGACTGGCGTACTGGGCCTACGGCGCGGCGGATCGGGTCGTCGCCGTCTCCGAGGGCGTCGCCGAGAGCGTCCGCGAGCGGACTCGCGCCGCGCCCGAGGACGTGGTTGTCCTCCACAATCCCGTTCCGGTCGACGAAATCCGCGAGCGAGCCACCGGATCCGTCGACGTCTCGTGGCTCGAAGATTCCGACCGCGACGTGGTGCTGTGGGTCGGCCGGCTCGCTCCCGAAAAGGACCTGCCGACGCTCGTCCGGGCGTTCGACCGACTCCACGCCGAGCGGCCCGACACTCGCCTCGTCCTCGCGGGGACCGGCCCCGAACGGGAGACCGTCGAGTCGCTGGTCGCCGACCTGGAACTCGACGACGCGGTGGCATTTCCGGGCTACGTCGACCCGGCGCCGTACATGGCCCGTGCGGCCGTCTTCGCGCTCTCCTCGACCTACGAGGGGCTCCCGACCGTCATCGTGGAGGCGCTGGCCTGTGGCTGTCCGGTGGTCTCGACGGACTGCCCGAGCGGCCCGCGCGAAATCCTCGCCGACGGCGAGTTCGGCCGCCTCGTCCCGGTAGGCGACGACGCCGCGCTGGCGGACGCGCTGGCCGAGACGCTCGACGCCGACGCGAGTCGGGACCGCGACCGTCTGCGAGCCCGCGCCGACGACTTCGCGAGCGACCGCGTCCTCGCCGAGTACGAGGCGCTGATCGAGAGCCTGGGCGGGTGAGGGCGCCGGACCGACGGTAGCGGACTGCCACAGTCTGTCAAACCAGCAACAACACTTTTCGCGGTCTCCGGCGTATCGTCTGGTATGGCTTCGATCCTCGTGTGCTACGGCACCGGAGAGGGACAGACCGCGAAAGTCGCCGACCGAATCGGGGAGGCGCTCACGGAGCGCGGCCACGATCTGACCGTCGTCGACGCGGCCGACCGACCGTCGGATCTGTCGGTCGCGGACTTCGACGCCGTCCTGGTGGGGTCGTCGATCCACATGGGGACCCAGGAGTCGACGGTCCGCTCGTTCGCCGAGGACAACCGCGACGCGCTCGCGGCGCGGCCGTCGGGCTTCTTCCAGGTGTCGCTCTCTTCGGCGACCGACACCGAGGAGGGTCGTGCCGAGGCGGCGGGCTACGTCGACTCGTTCGTCGAGGAGACCGACTGGCACCCCGACCGGATCGGGCTGTTCGGCGGCGCCCTCCGGTACTCGAAGTACGGCTTCCTGAAGCGAATCGTGATGAAACGCATCGCGAAGGAGGCGACCGGGGACACCGACACCTCGCGGGACCACGAGTACACCGACTGGGACGAGGTGGCGGCGTTCGCGAACGATTTCGCCGCGTTCGTGGAGGGGCGACTCGGCGTCGCGGCCCCAGTACCCACCGGCCCCGATGCCGCCGACGAGCCCTGACCAGGGGTTCGGAGTGACAGGTCCGCGAGTCGCGCTGCGTCGCCGCGTCGGGACGTCCATATGTGGACACTTGCCACTGAGCGTTCGAGAGAACACGCTTTTCAGTCGCAGTTTCCCCGTACCCTCTACCGTGAGTCGGAGCGTCGGCGCTCGGTCGGTCGAGACGGACCGTGGACAGGGTGGCGCGCCAGGGGGGCACGTCTGAGATGTTCGGCCTGGACATCCCGCTGTACGGACTGCTCTTGCTCGTCTTGCTCGGCTTCACCATCGCGACCATCGTCAACACCTTCGCGATGGAGGCCGCAGTGTTGTTCACACCCGCGTTCCTGTTCGTCTTCCCCCTCGTCGTCCCGAACTTCCCGGCGCTCTCTATCAACGCGGCTATCGGGCTCGCGCTGTTCGTCGAACTGTTCGGCTACTCCTCGTCGGTCGCGGCCTACTGGTACCGCCACCAGATCGACTTCAACGTCGCGAAGAAGGTGCTCGTCATCACCGTCCCGACGGCGATGCTGGCCCGCGCGGGCTCGTACTACGTCCCCTCGAACCTGCTGATGGTCGGGTTCGGCGTCCTGCTCGTCGTGCTCGCCGTCGTCCTCTTCGAGTCCCACGAGCACGGGCCGTCGCTGGTCGACACCGTCGCCGAGAAGCCCGAACTGTCGCTGCTGGCCGTGCTGGAGGAGGGGTACGAACCGCGGACGCGCGTGCTGACCGACACCCACGACGCGGCGGAGACGCCGCCGAGCGAGACGATGGGCGGCGCGGCGACGACCGACCGCGAACGGGCCACCGGCCGCGCCGTCATGGGCGACGGCGACGACGCCAGCGAGTTCCACCTCGAACTGCCCGACTTCCTGATCACCCTGCTGGGCGGGACGCTGGCCGGACTCGTCGGCATCGCCATCGGCGAGCTGACACAGACGATGCTCGCCTTGCGGCGGCGCGTCCCGCTGAAGCTCTCGACGGGGACGAGCGCTCTGGTCCTCCACGTGACCATCGTCGCGGCGCTCATCGCCAACGTCGCCCTGCTGCGCTTTGCGCCGTCGGTCACCGGCGAGGGGTTCACCGTGCCCTTCGACGTCGGCGTCTTCGTCGCCACGGGCTGTCTGTTCGGCGGTCAGGTCGGCGCCTTCCTCAACAACCGCCTGCGCGAGACGCAGGTGATGGCGATGCTCATCGCCGTCTACTTCCTCGTCGGTATCTTCGTCGTGGTCCGGACCGTCGTCCTCGGCGGCGGCGGGCACTGAGGTTAAGACAGACGCGACTGCCCCGCGGGCGACCGACCCTAGCCCAAATACTCAAAACACTTGACCCCCGAGGGTACAACGACGACTATGCCCACAGTGGAAGTTTCGCTCCCGGAGGACGTGTTCACCCAGCTAGAGCGGATGACCGAAGAGGAGTTCGTGAGTCGCGAGGCGGCCGTCGAGGAACTCCTCTCGATGGGCCTGGACGCGTACACGCGGGACACGGGGGAGGAAGTGACGGAGACAGACATGGCCGACGAGTTCGCCGACGACATGTGGGACACCGCGGAGGACCCCGGCATGCGCGAGGAAGACGACGACTTCTCGTTCTGACGGGTCCGCCGGTCCCCGCTCGTCGCTTGCAGACCAGCGACAGCAGCAGCACTCGTCAAGCGCAAGCGGCGTCCCTGAGCCGTCGGCGGAAATCGCCTTCGATCCGGCGGCGGGCGTTCCGCTTCGAAACCTTCAATTATCCCTGTCGTCAACTCGTGAGTGTAGCAAGTCAGCGCGGGTTGGTGGTCTAGGTTGGTTATGACACCTCCTTGACATGGAGGAGGCCGGCGGTTCAAATCCGCCCCAACCCATACGCGGCACGTACGGTTTGTAACCGTTCGAATTCTTCGGCTTCAAGGCCTGTAGGATGCGATCTGTCTTTTTCGCGGCCGTATACGGCTCCGCTCAGATCTCGTAACCCGTGCAGCCTTCGAACGGGCCCCGCTTCCGTCTGGGACTCGCGATAGTGAAACTCGCGGATTGTAATAAAGGTTCGGGGGGTCGGTTTTTGTGAACGGGTTCTGAGTGAATTAGTTAATTCAGGCCACCCTGAATGGAATAAACATGAGCCTCACCTGATCATGAACATCCTTTAACATCTCTTCGAGTGAATGGCTTCTTGGATTTACCATGGAATGAGACCCTAGGATAGTTCAATAAAGGGTAGGTCTTGTCGTCACTAAAACACCAAAACCAATCGTTTTCATTTGTTCTTGATGCTGTCCCTGGATTTTTAAACCGGAAGACATGGCCCGAGGGGATGTCAAAACTTGACCCAGAATGGAGCGAGGAAATCGACACAGATGGGCGTCCTCGTGATCCTCTTGGGTCAGACCGTGCCCGTAACCGGTCAGTCCGGCTATATGCAAACGCGCTCCTGACCAACAATACACTTCGACTACGATATTTGTCCCTCCTTTCGTGGTTTCTTTCAGAACTCAACGATCGTGAGCAGGAGATTGATGGAGACGACATCTCGAAAGACAATCTCATCAGGAAGCGACATAAGTATCTTGCCGACACCAGATACAACTATTCACTCTCCTCTCGGGCAAGGCTCTGAGCAATTTCCCAGTAGCCGAGGAGAGCCCGGTTTGCCATTGGCTTCGACCCGAACAGGAAGTCACGGCCGAGATTTCGATTCAGATGTCCGCAGGAGACCTCGGAGACAAACATACAGTTGAAACAGGTCGACCCGTCACGGCTGCAGACCGGGTCGTAGACACAGTTGTTGCCGTCCTGGTCGATGCTCTCGACCAGATCGTCGAGTCCGGATTCGACCAGTGCGTGCATGCCCCCGAGGCTGAAGTCAGTCCGCTGGTTCGTGTAGACGATCGCTGTCAGCGACCGGGGCAACAGGTACTCGGAGATACTGGTACGTTCCATGCCGATCAGCGTGGTGGCCTGTTTCAGCACTGTATGCGAGAACGAGTGGACCAGATGATACACATAGTAGCTGATGATCTGTGCTGGGTCATCGGCTGATATCGTGTCGTACTCCGGGATGGGGGTCATGTTCTCGGCCAGCCAGCCACGGATCTCCTCGATTGACCACGCATCCAGTACCTCGGTCCCGACCGTCGTGCCGTCATATTTTGCCCAGTCGGCGATAGTCTCGCTGGTCCAGTCTTCCCGCACCGGAATCTCCCGTGCCGCTGGCAGGCTGCTGGTCAGTATCTGCTCCCGGAGCGTGGTCCCGAGATCCGTGTCCTGTCGGCTATTTTCGAGCAACCACGCCATCACCACTCTGGGACGGAGTTCGAACCGGACAGCCTCGGTCCGGACCGTATCGACGAAGACCGGGGTGGTCGAGGTGTCCAGATTGCCGTCAGTGAGTTCTGCTTGGTCATCACCGAAAGAGATGAGCCGTGCCTCGTCCGGATTGCGACCGCCACGGCTGTACCCGAACACGACACTCGTGATGGGGAAGTTCTCTATCAGCCCGGCGGATTCGATACCGTGCCGGTCGAGTTTGCGTTCGACCTCGGCCGCACGGTCCTCGAGTGATTCACGTTCACGGAGGTCAGCATCACCGCGAGCCATGATGACGTCGCTTGCTGGTCGGGTCTGGAGTTCATTGCTGATGTTCAGGTGTTCATAGATTTCTTGGACCGCATCGGTGGCATACGCGTATTCGTCACTGTCTTCGGAGTTAAGTGACGCTGTGATCTGCGGCACGAACTGTTCGACGCCGTCGCGAATGCTCTCGCCACCGCCCTCGAGCTGTTCGAGTTCGTCCTCGATATCACTGACAGCATCATCGAGGCCTTTCGCGGCAAGCGTGTCGCGCATCTCCTCCAGCTGTTCCCGTTCGGTATCCTGTTTTGATTGTTCGATATCGATACGGCTGACTGACTCATCGCTCAGCCCGAGATACTTTGCGAGTACGGCGATCGCCTCGCTGGTCGAGGACAGCCGGTTTGACCCGGTACTGGAAACACTGACGAGATTGAAGTAGTGGGGCTGGTAGACGTTGCTCCCACGGTGAACGTTGAACGAGAGGAAATTCTCATCGAGGTCGCAGCTGCTGCCACACTGCTGGCTGAGTTCCTCCCGGTTCCCGCAGTTCATACAGACCCAGCGGAAGTTCTGCAGTCGCTGACTGCTCCTAGTATCCAGCCGCCATCGCATCTGTCCACAGGAGCAGGGCCCCGGTTTCCGGTGGGGCTGTGAATCCAGTGAGGGCGCTATCGATTCGATCGCGCCACACTCGTGAAAGCCAACGAACTGCTCCTGCGAGACGACACCATCGCAGTCCGGCTCGTCACAGCACAACTCCTCGTTCTTGAAGGCAAGCTGGTTCGGTGACTGGTAGAAATGTGCCCGGCCACACTCCTCGCAGGACAGCAACAGGGGGAAGAACTCCGTTTTGACCTTGCCCGGAGTCAGCAGTGTGTAGCCGCTGGCGTGCTCCGGGAACCCGGTGGTCCCCAGCGAGTTCGGCTCGCGGTTCCACTGTCTGACTCGCCGGATGATCTGCTCGCCAATATACTGGCTGTCGAGTTCATCGGCCTTTGACCCCTGAATCGATTTCACCCGGTGGATGCCGAATCCACGGTCGTAGTCGAATGTGCTTGCCGGCAGGTGGTTGAACAGTACCTGTGCCTTCCCCCGCCCCATGTAGTTGTCCTCGTTTTCGACCATCGTTATCGCTGCTCCAGCGTCTCGAACAGGGAGTTGTTGTGCCAGTCGTCCGGGACCAGTCTGATTTCGGCGTCGATATCCCGGAGACTGCGCATCGGGCCGTTGGCCAGCGCTTCACCGGCAAACTGTGTCCGTGCACCTTCCAGTGTGGCCAGCATCGTGTCAAGCTCCTCCTCGAGCACCTCCTGGAACGTATCCGGGAGATCACCGTTCAGATGCCGGCCATACGAGAGTTCCAGCAGCTCGAGCACATCTGCGTCGCCAGTCAGCCCCGTCGACCGGTACTCCTCTGTTTCCTGGACAGTGTCGTTCCGGAGGGCCCTGACGAAAGGCCGGACGTTATCTGCAAACCAGAAATACTCCCCGGTCTGGTACATCCACTCGTTGTAGAGCCAGCCAAAGAACATCCCGGCGATGGTCTTCTTGATACTGTTCTGGCTCCAGCGGTTCACCGGCACCGGTTCGACAAGCCGGTCAAGATATTCGTGATATTTGTTGAACATGTGGTAGTGGCTCTGGTCGCGTTCCCGGCTCGGATTGAAACATAGCAGTACCAGCCCCGGGTGTTTCCGCCCGGCACGCGAGCTGGACTGGATATATTCCGCGGTCTGGCGCGGCATGCCGAAAAAGACCATGTAGTTGAACCGATCGACGTCAACCCCGTGGCTGATCATGTTGGTGGCCGTGATCATGTTTAGCCGGTCGCGGAAGTCATCCGGCGGGTTCTCGAGATTGTTCAGAATATCTTCCACGTCATCGAAGAGGGTGTCACCTGTCAGTTCATCCGAAAGTGGGGTCCGCAGGCCATGGTTGCGAAGATAGTCTGCCATCTGGCCGTCAATCGAACGCACCAGCGGGTTCTTCTCTTTCTTGCTGATCGTGTAGGCCAGACTGGTCTCATAGAGTGTGAGCAGTTCGAGGAACGACTCGTTTGTGCTGACGTCTTCGAAGGATAGGGACTCGATCAGCTGGTGGGGTGAGGTCGCGTCATGTATCTCCTCGCGGAGCGTCTCGATTTCTCTGGTATAGTGATACAGCAGGTCGATGACAGCGTTGATGTGTGTTTTCCCGTGTGGCAGAATACCGCAGAACTGTCTGCGGGTGGTCTCCTCGGTTCTGGCGTAGAAGTTCTCGCCGAGGAACGGCCCCTCGGTCGGGAACCGCTCGGCCTTTCGCAGATACAGCTGCTGGGTCTGTTTCTCGTATTCCTCGATGGTGGCTGTGGCTGCAACGACCTTGGTGCGCTGGAGCCCCTGTTCCTGCTGGTAAGCATCGACGAAGGTCTCGTAGTGGCCGTCGAAGGTCCCGAGTGACTCCTTCAGCAGGTGGAGTTCGTCCTGAATCTGGAGGGTGGGCGATATATCTGTCGGCGTCCCGAGCGGTGTGTCCGACAGCGGTATCAGCGTCTCTTCGGGATCGTTTGTACCAGCGTTGTCGCTGTGACAGGCGTATTTTTCCGTGCATTCACCCAGGCTGGCAAACCCGTGGTCCGGACACCAGTGTGTCATCTTGCCGGCGTAGAGGTGCCCCGATTTCCGCTCGTAATTGACAGCCGCGATCTTGTCGATCGTGCCGACAACAAAGGTCGGTGCGTACCGGTACAGTTCGTTGTCCACGACGTGGACCGGGAGTTCATCCCGGGCGAAAATCTGGTAGTCGTCGCCGGTATCAAGCGCTCGCTGCTGCCAGTCACAGCTGTCTGTCTCGTTCGTGCAGCAGTGTGCAAGGCGGAAATCATCCGTCACCTCGACAGACACCGGTGCCTCACAGAAGGGACATGAGGAGATGACCTTGGCCTGATTCCGCAGTTCCTCCTTGTCCCGGTAGCGGTTGTACATTCTGACATACTCATCATCGCTCTGGGGATTGTCGACGTAGTTCGAGAGCTTGTTCGGGGTGTTCGCAGAACCGACGAGATACCCGAGGCTGAACGACATTTTCGCGTCGCCGCGGAGTTCGGGGACGTCTCTGCGGACAACCTCCGCATACATCAGCAGTTTGGCGAGGCGTTGGGTCTGTTGCAGGGACAGCAGACGCAGGGGAAACCGGGTCCACGCCGAGACGCCGTAATTTTTCCCCCGGAAGCGGTCAAAGAACGCACCGAAGATACCCAGCCCGAGATAGGCCTCGGTCTTGCCCCCACCGGTCGGGAACCAGACGATGTCGACGAGATCCAGTGCCTCCATCTCTTCACCGCTGAAGTTCCGGCCCGCATCGCCATCGCGCCAGGTCACCTCGCTCCACGCATCATATTCCCTGCTGACGATATCCGGGAGCACACGAAGTATGAAGACGAGCTGGAACGGCCGCCACCCCGGGAAGTCCTGTGCACGAGCGAACGTCCGGTTCATCAGTTCGAACGCACTGGCAACCTTGCCGTCCATGGTATCGTCGTGGAGATCCGATTCGAGGCACTCGATCGCGCGTTCTACGCGCAGAATTTCCTGTCTGAACGAGTCGCGGTCCTCGAGGAAGTCCTGTTCGTCGGACTCCGTAAACTCGGGATCTGGCCGGTAGTGATTCTCCAGCGCCTGATCGTAGCCGCGGTCCTGTGTTTCAAGATAGGCCCACATCTCGTCACGTATCTCTTTCAGTGCTGCAAGCCCGCCGCCCTCGAGGTCCTGCAGTGTCTCGAACGTCAGGTCAAGGTCACGTTCCATGTCATCGCCCATCCGGGGGACGTATCGCCGCTGGCGATGGACTGGCAGATAGTCCGTTCTGAGATGATCGCGTCTCTCGGGGTCCGGTCGGGAGATGACGCAGTTGGTTCCCCGCCCCGGCAGCGCGCGGTCATAGCGAAAATCCTCCTCGAGTCGTTCGAACGTGAAATCGACGAATTCGCCCGTCGAGAGCCTGATATCGGCCGTGAGATCGAACAGTGTGGTATCTGCGTCGGTGTTGTGGTGAATATTGCCCGTCTCATCTCGGGGGGTCCCGGCGGAGGCGTTTTCGACTGTCAGAATTGCCCGGACAGGACCCTCCTCGGTCTGGACGAATTCACAGTCCACCGCGAGATCCCAGTCCGGTATCAGACGTTCGGAGTCGGGGCCCGCTGTCATCCGGTCCAGCAGTGCCTGATAGGCTGCCCGGTTGTCGTCTTCTGTGTCGTGCCCGAGGATATCCGACGGGAAATAGAGATCGCCGGTGTATTCTCTGGTGTCGATCCGCGTTTCGGCAGGGGCACCCGGCACGCCATCCAGCGAGATCGTGCGGTCGATCAGACGGTCCGAGCGCCAGAGTGGCGGGGTATCGTCATCCCGGTCGAGTGCGCTGATAGCGTCAGCAAGCTTGTCGCGGAACCGTGCGATGGTGTCCTCGGCCGCCTGCAACTCCGGCGTTGCACGGGCTCCCTCCTCAAGAGATGGGACCGGAATAGCGATCGAGCCCACCTCGAACGAATGGCGGTGATACACACGCTGGAAGTACTCGTAGTCGATGTCATCGCGACCGACATCACTCTCCTCCTGTTCCCCGGAGGACTCCTCGGTCGCGGCTGTGCTGTGGGCATCACCGGTCTGTTGCTCGAAGGTGGGAAACGTCCGGTAATAGACGTTTCCGCTGATTGTCACCTCCAGTTCATCTGTCGTCCCGGGATCGATCTGGAATTCCGCCTGCAGGGCCGATGGTGACAGTTTGCTCTCCAGTTCATCCGAAAGATCGCTGTACTCGGCGTCCTCGGCCGGTGCCAGCGTCCCTGCAAAGTACGAATCCGAGGGCTGGTCAACGAGAACACGGCTGTCTTTCTCGTACCGGGTTCCCGTCCCGGTCACATGATCCAGCACGCGACCGCCAATATATCGGGAGAGACGGGTCTGGTCACGATAGGTAGCATCGCCGGTATCAGTTCCCTCTGGTGCGAAATGCGAGAATTCCGGGACGGCATCTGGACCGGGTTCGCCGGACATGTCCCTTAGAAACACGGCGTGCGAGATAAGTGTTGTCCGGTTACACGTACCGGCAGATCCGGCCTCAGACAGCCACTCCTGCGACCGGTCCATTCCGTCAGGGGCGGGGGGATGTCAGACTGGTGGGGGAGGCCCGGAGCCCGGAGCTAGCGGCGTTCGGACAGCCGACCGAGTTCACGACGGCTGATCTCGACCGTGTCCTCCGAAACGGATTCGACAGTCCGGTACTCGATGGCGTCCTGGACGTCGCCAACACGGATCCCGAACCGCTCGAAGAGCCAGGCGTCACTGTCATCGGCCGAGCCGGCGCTAAAGAGGATCTTGTCGAGCTGTTTGCCAACCTGCCGGTGCAGGCTCCGGATCTCGTCTAGGGAGGCCTCGATTTCTTTCGCCAGTTCTCTGTAGATGTCCACGTCATAGATCTCGCCCAGTGCCTCGATCACTCTGTACTCGCTTGGCCCAATGGTCTCCTTGTTGATCCAGTCGCGCACCGCGTGGTAGGTCCGGGTGACATCCGGATTGCCATCCCTGCTGGAGTACTCCTCCAGTGCTGTCGAGATATGTTTCGCCGTGACGTCCTGTTCCGAGACGATACGCTCGAGGTTGGTCCGCCAGTACTCGAGCATCTTGCTGTAGTTCTTGAACTCGGGCACCTCCGAGCGGATCTTCTCAACGATGTGCTCGAAGATGTCCCGGCGACTCTCCTGTTCTGTGATCAGTATCATATCCCCTTGCTCGAGTGCCTTTGCGGCCTTCCGTCGCCGGCGCTTCTGTCCGGAGCCCCCGTCGGCATAGACCCACACCAGTCCGCCGGGTCGCTCGAACAGACACGCGTTCCCGGACAGGTCGATGCGGACAACCAAGACGGTCCCGCTGCCGGTGGAACTGACCTCCTCGCGTCCCTCGTAGACGGATTCCTGCTCCGTTCCATCATCGAAGGACTCCGCAGCATTACGGAGTGCACCGGGGTCGGGTGCGAATGATTCGGGGTCGATCTCCGCATCGGCCTCGACAGCGGAGTCACTGGTGCCAACGCTCGTCGCGGACTGACTCCCGACACCCTGCTTTCGAGTGGTTGGAACCTCCGCCTCCTCGTCTGTTGTCCCGTCATCCCCGTCGCGGCCCTCCCGTTCGGCCGGGACCGGCTGGTGGCCGGTTTCTGGTAGCTCGAGATAGCTTTCCAGCCCACTGTCGTTCACATCCAGCTGGTCCGCCGTGTAAACGAGCGCACCGGGACCACAGCGATGATTCGCGACCCGCTGAAGTTCGTCAAGCCAGTATCTGAGACGGTCGCTTTCCCAGCTATACGAGAGGTAGGTCTGGTCCGGTGCGGCACCGGAGAGGACAGCTGGATGATGGCTCTTCGAGGGCACACCCGGAAATAGCAACCGGTCGCCCATCGGAATTGTATGGGTGTTGTAAAGCGGATGGAATTCGATTCCAGCCGCATCGAGTGCAGTGCCACCAAGGCCGGCCTGTTCCGAGACAAATGAGCGCAACAGCGAGGTCTGTCTGTTCGTAGCCGTCAGGACGACAAGCGATTCATCCGCCTCGAGTGCTGCCCGGAGTTCGCTGACGATTTCATCCGCCTTGGGATTGCGCTGGACCAGCTGGCTTCGCATTCTGGAGAGCGCATCGCAGGCATCCTCGAGCATATTACCGGCACCCGTCACATCGCTCTCCAGTTCATGGTAGTTCCCGCGGACGTTATCGATCATCTGGTCCAGTGCCGATCCCGCACCCCACCCGCTCTCGAATGCCATGATGTCGTCGTGGAACTCCACCGAGGTCGGAAGTGTGCTCAGGTAGGAGTGCGTGAAATGGAGATCCCGCATGGTCTGGCTGACAGCACGCGGGAACGTGTCCCGCCGGTGGTGGACGTAACTGGCGACCTTCTGTATTTTCCGGTAGGCATCGGTCGCGACAGGCTGCAGATCGCCATACGTGAGTTCAGTGATATCGCGGTCGACACCGTTGATGATGTTCCGGATGACTGGCAGCGAGTTCTCGAACGGAGAGTTCTGGTCTCTGTTTGCTGCGGTCACCGAATGGGGATCGAACTCGCTGTTGCTTGCAGCGGCATCGAGTACCCCCCGCCCTGCCGCGGACAGAGTTGCCGGACTGAGCCCCCAGAACAGCGTCTGCTCTGATGGGGGTCGGTCCTCGTTTTGCTCCTCGAGGGCGCCGAGATGTCGATGGCACGGCGTGTCGAAAATATACAGCAGCGGAATGTCCCGCTCGGCTGCATGCTCCTGATACTGTCTGATGACGTTGAAATCATTCAGCAGTTTCGTGGTCAGATCAAGCACGATTGCAGACAGCGGCAGTTCACTGGCATCGGGAAAGTCGGCCGCAATTTTTCGCCCCAGCGTGCTGTGGACGATCGACACGCCCTCGATGCCACCCTCCCAGTCACGGGGTTTATGATGAGTAATGTATGACAGACCCCGGCCATCACCGGTCTTGACCAGCGGTGCTGTAAACTCGGCCAAGGATCTGACCGGGGCGTCGGGCACCCGCTCGCCGATTCCGACACCGAAATACTGCTCGCGAATGCCTGCACCCGACCGGTTGCTGATGAACAGTGCCGGCGGGATACTGCGGGTCTGATAGCCAACAGCCAGCAGGACCGGCAGCTGGAGATAGGTTGGCGCCGATGGATAGATCAGCGCGAGATCGCGCTCCTGTTCCAGTGCTGCCGCCGCGGTGCCGATGTATGAACGATCCAGCCGGGTTAGCGAGACCTCGTCGCCGCCATAGCGAAGTCTCCCCATCTGGTCGGTCACAAGGACAGGAGCAGCGCTGTCTGCGACCCTGATGAGATCCGGGCCCTTGGTATCCGTGGACATGCTTTCATACAGTGAACAGGCTACTATCAATCCACGGGGGTATTTTCTATCCTGAAAACAGACTTCGCCCCCCGCCCGCCCTGACCCCTGTCTCTCCAGAACAGGACCTCTGGCCGGATGGCCGCTGTATATCCAGAGAGCCGGGTCGCTGCCGGAAGAGCCAGCCTTGCACCCGCTACGGGTTCCGGTCGATATATTTGACGGCAGGGTACTTCCTAGCGTCGTCTGGCAGGTGGAGACGGGTCCCGTCAAGCGGAGCGAAGTCATCATATCCATCTGTCCCGGGGAGATCGCTGACCGTGATGCGACGGTCGACAGTGAGTCCCAGCCAGCCGTTGTCGAACGCCCAGTGATGCAATCGGCAGAGGGCGAGCCCGTTTCTGATATCGTTGGGGCCCCCGCTGGCTTTCGGGAAGATGTGTGCCGCCTCGACCTCTGGATGCCCGTCAGGCGTTTCGCGTCGTGCCCCACACATCGCGCAGCAGCAGTCGTAGGCCTCGCGAACCGCCCGGCGAAAGGCCTCGCTCCGGGCGATGTGGCGCCCATCGGCGTATTCGACCGGGCCCGGATCCGGCGGGTCTTCGGATAGCTGTTCCTCCAGTTCTGCCCGGCTGCTGGCGATCTCCGTATCATCGGGTTCGGGGACTGCCGCGCCGGCGTACGCTGCCTCCGGTGACCCCCAGTCCGGCAGGACCAGCCGGTTGCCCTGCTGGCGCAACGTACTGACGATCTGTTCGAACGTCTCTCTGGGCAGGGTCTCGTTCGACTCGATCTGCGGAAACTCGCTGGAGGAAATCCTGTACAGGCGGTCCCAGCTCACACGAACCTGATACTGATATTCACCGCGCCAAGCATCACTGTCGACTTGCTCCCCAGACGGCGTCAGAGCGGTCATCGGCCCGTAGATCTCGTTTTCGCTGTAATCATAGAGCAGGATAGTGTCCCCGGGTGAGACCGGCCGCCGTTCATGCTCGCCCACGAGCTGCCGTCGCAGACACTCCGGGCGTGTCCCGGCATTGCAGAGGAATCTCCAGTAATCCATCTTTGGATGTCCCTCTATCGAGCGGTGAACCCTTGAGTGCTGGCCTCTGTCCAACAGTCCTTCCCCGTCCCTGCACAGAGACTTTCTGGATTCAGCGAGAGAATCCCGCCGTTCACGGCACGGAGGATACCACCGTGACCTCCCGTTTTGCGGATACGTGTATGTCGAGCACCGGGTGTCAGGTCTCTTGACCGGCAGTGGGGGCCTGTGATCTAGATGTGAGAAGAACAACATCCGGCGCTAAGCGGACAGGCCCGACAGTGGGGAGACGATGGCGTACAGACCATTGCACCAAGATCGAGCAGTGCCAGATTGAACGATCGTGCGAGCCCCGGATCGCTGGGGACCAGTCCATCAAATACACGGTATACTGAGTCACTCTTGTGTGGCTGGTTCGGCAGTTCACAGCCAGAAAATCTGGAGAGAACCCGGGCAAAATTGGAGTCAACAAGAGAGAGTGCACGATTGAAAGCGAAAATCAGTGTTGCTCGAGCGGAGTAGGGCCCGACCCGCCAGGGCTTTTTCAGTTCGTTCTCGGAATCCGGAAAGTCACCATCGTGCTCGACATGCACCAGTTCCGCGACCTCACGAAGAGTTCGTGTCCGCTGGTTCCCAAAGCCCAGCGGTTCGATAATCTCCCGAATTTCCTCGTCCGCTGCCGAGTAGAGGGCCTCGTCATGCGGAAATTGACCAAAAAAGTCGTCATACACTGTTTCGACCGTGTCCCCTCTGGTCCGCTGGAGGAGGATTTCCGAACAGTAAACTCTCCAGGGATCGGTTGTCTGCCGCCAAGGATAGACCCGGCCGTTCTTCTCAAGCCAGATCAGAAGATCCGGGAGCAGACTGAGAAACTCATCAATCATTGACGACGGGTGTGAACAGTCGAGGGTCTCGAGAGCCTGTTCACTGATTTCTGGACTCGTCAATTCCCTCAGGATAGATGTGGACGTCCGCGTTCGTCCAAAGGGAAGCCGAGGGGATTCACTGGGCATCCTCGCTACTCTACGGTCCCCGTACCTTTTGAGTTCATGGTCACAGTGCAAGTTTCACTCCCCGCGCAATCAGAAACCATTTCCACAGCACCCTGTGCTGGGCGAAGAACACAGAAACAGAAACTGGGGCAAACAGGTAAGGGCAGTCGGAGAATAGGGCTTCCTGAACTATCAATGGTTCATATGCCGGACCGGGATCTCAAGCGAACCAGAGATCTCGAAGAGATTTCATCACGGATAGTGTCAGGGGTCAGGGAGCGGGCAACAGGCGGTAAATATGAACCGGGCACTATCTATGCAGGAAGTGCACCAAAGAATACCTTCTTCTCGGGGTGTCTTTCTCCGGGCACGCAAGATCTGGAGTTCGAGGACGATGACATCTACTCGCGAGTATCCCCCAGTGCACTTCACATGCTGATCCGGGTTTCACCGGACGAGGACGGGGCCACATTCACTGTTGATCCCTCCTTTTCGGTTTACGCGCGGGTGCATCCCCCGTTTGATGCAGAGGTGGAAACCACTGACAGTGGGTACTACCGGAAATACAGAGTCGATATTGACCCGGTAACAGTCAGTACGGCACCAGCAACAGCCGGCGAAGCATCGGTCGCCGATAGCTTGGAAGCTGCAGAGGAGGAGATTGGACAGGTATTGGAGGCGGCCTGGGACTCGACACGTGAAGAGATGCAGGCCGACCCGTTGCGCTATCGTCCCGAGGAGAAAGACACGGTCAGAGACACGCTGACCAGTGATCGATTCAGTACTTCCTCGGAGTACGAGCGTTTCGTCGATGAACTGAGCGGGGAAACCGTCTATCCAGACATTATCCCATGGGTCGCTTTCAACCTCAGGGGCATCGACGATAGTGCCCTCCAGCTGCGTGTGAGCCTCGAAAACCGTTCCGGTGAGCCCGAGAGTGGTCAGTTTGATGACGTCGACAACGGGATGTACGAGTCCCGGATGGAACTACAGCCCCGTGGTGGCTCGGAATTCGACCCGATTGATTTCACCCGTCTCCCGGAAGACTACCGGTATAACCGCCAGATTCCCGGATATGGGGTCAACTGTTCGGTGGAGCAACCCGACGGGTCGGATGGTCTCGTGACGAACTGCATGCCAACTCACAGTCAGCAGCGATACATCCACAAGGAGCCTGACAGGGAGACAGCAAAGCCGGTGTTCCAGCGGCTGGCGGATGACCCAGTACCTGCCCTCCGGGCGCTCCATGACGAGATGAAAGATTACGATTCGGGAACCTGGCAGGACCGGATCGATGAACTCCGTGAAACGGATGGTGATCTCGAAACCGCACAGCAGAACCGGGAGGCCTTCCGCGAGGAAATCAGGCGGTTTGAAGACGGAATTGACCTCCTCGTCGAACATGACAGAGCCAGACGGTCGTTCCGTCTGATGAACCGAACCTTCGACCGGAAAGTGCGCCGTGAGGATGGAACCCGGGACTATGATTCCTGGCGCCTGTTCCAGATTGTCTTCATCGTCACCAATCTGCGGGATATTGTTGCAAGGACGGATGAGAGCATCGAGAGTTGCACCCAAGAAGAAATCAGTCTGATCTGGTTCCCCACGGGTGGGGGCAAGACGGAGGCATATCTTGGGCTAATGATCTTCAATATGCTGTTTGACCGCCTGAGAGGCAAGGACTTCGGTGTTACCTCGATGATGCGGTACCCGCTGCGCCTCCTGAGTCTGCAGCAGTTCCAGCGTATCACGGAGCTGATGATGTATGCCGACGAGATCCGCCGCGAGGAGTCGCTCGGCGGCGATCCGTTCGATGTCGGGTACCTGACCGGCGGAACGGAAAACAAGATGCGCGATATCATCGAGGATGAATTCGGCAAGAACGCTGTCGCCTACAATTCCCAAGAGAGCAATCAGGAAAAAGTGCAGGAGCTGGCTCGACGCTGGAGGAACGAGGAGCTACAGAACGTCGATAAAGAGGATTTTCGAGTACTGAACCGCTGTCCGAAGTGTGACAGCCAAGTGGGCCTAGAAGTCGATGCCAGCAGAATTCTGATCAATCACGTATGCAGGAACGATGACTGTGACTGGGACCGGCTGCCCGTCTTTGTCGTTGACAACGAGATCTACCGCGAACTTCCTACGCTGGTCATCGGCACGCAGGACAAGCTGGCCGCACTGGGGTACGAGCGGAAATTCCGACTCCTGCTGGGATACGCGAGCGAGGAGTGCCCAGCACACGGATATACAGATGGCACAGCATGCACTGAGAAGTACTTCTGCACGGAGAGCCTGAACTCTCATTCTGGGGTGGACCCGGTTGACCCGGTGCCGGGCCTCCAGATCCAGGACGAACTACACCTGATCAAAGAGGAGCTGGGGACCTTCGAGAGTCACTACTGGGGGACGATGAACAAGATCATCGAGTGGAGCGGGAACGCGCCCTCGAATATTGTGGCTGCAACAGCAACAATCGAGGAGTTCGAGAACCAGATCAAACACCTCTACAAGAAGGACGGCTCGTTATTCCCGGCTCCTGGGCCAGAGTACCGTGAATCATTCTACGCCGGAGAGGACCCCGAGGAAGTACAGCGGCACTTCATAGGCCTCACTCCGTGGAACCGCTCACACATCAACAGCATCATCAGCGTCATTCGAGCACACGAGGAGACGATCCAGGATCTGGATCGAACTGCTGACCAGCTCGTTGCTGACGGTCAGTATCAGACACTCGATTCCGGTGATGAACTGCGCGATGTGCTCCGATACTATGACACAGCAGTCAATTACGTGATCAGCAAGAAGGAAGGGGATCGGATCAACCAGTCCGTCAATACGCAGATCAACCCCGACCTGAATGCAGCGGGCTACGATCCGATCGAACAGCTCAGTCTGACCGGGGACAGCAGCTTCCAGGCAGTCTCGAGCATGCTCGACCGGTTCGAGGGACTGGCTGACGACGCGTCGATGCGTGACGAGACTGAGGACCTTATTATCGCGACCAGCACAATTAGCCACGGTGTGGACCTCGATGTGCTGAATTTCATGCTGTTTTTCGGTATGCCCAGACGGACGGCCGAATACATCCAGTCTAGTAGTCGTGTGGGACGGAAGTATCCGGGAATCGTTATTGACTGTTTCCACCCGATCAGGGAACGTGACCGGAGTCACTTCCACTACTTTGACAAGTACCACGAATATCAGGATCGCTTGGTCGAGCCTGTTCCGGTCAATCGGCGAGCGAAGTTCAGTATCCAGCGGACACTACCGGGAATATTCATGGCGCTGATCCTGCAGCGCTATTATGAGGAAATCAACGCCGAATACGGCTCCCCATACAAGACCAGAAATGTAGCCAAGGCCCACTCGAATGGACTGTTGACTCAGCAGAAACTCATGGCTGACCTCGACGAGATTTACACCGACTGGAACGGCGAGAACGTCTTCAGAGACGAGATCAGCCATCGGATCGAAACCTACCTGACGGGCATTGACAAGCAACAAAAGGAGTGGGCGAGCGATAGCCTACCGGACGGAAACCGTCCGATGTGGAGTTTGCGGGACGTGGATGTCCCCGTGAATATCTTCACCAGCCGAGAAGAGGGAAAAATCGTTGACACACTGAACGCGGGCAAGGGTGATGGGCAATGAAGCGCGGGCTAAACCAGGTTCTGTTCCAGTATATGCCCGGCAAGACCTTCGATAATCCGGAACATCAGATGATCGAGAGGGTCGCACAGATCGGCGGCGAAGATATCAGTGATGAAGTCAATGATGAACACCTGAAAAAGCGAGTCTTTGCCGCGATCAACGAATGGGAAGGAGGTCACCGCGAGTATCTCTCACTGACACTGGATAACTTCTCGATTATCCAGCCCTCAGACGTAATTAGCGAGGTCTTCCCGCTGGTCCTCCGGTGTGATAGCTGCTATGCCGTTGAAAACTACGGACGAATCAGAGACACCCTGAAGGACGGATCGATCTCCTGCTCGAACTGTGGCGGGTCCAGCCTGCACCAGCTTCATCACGTCCTGATCTGTGGGGAATGCTCGGGAATCGAATCACTCTCGGTGCCGGGCTGCAACAGGCACGACTGGGACTACGTCAAACTGGACGATAGCGCAGAGAGCTATCGCAACTTCCGCTGGCGGTGTGGCAAGTGTGAAGAGCAAGGACATGATGCGACTATCAGTACCGGCCTGAATCGCAACTGTGACTCCTGTGGAAGCATGCTTCGACCTACGGTCCATCGGGCCTCGCAGGCATATCGGATCCACCACCTCAAGCAGGTCGACATCAACTTCGAATACGGGCTCGAGGATGACGAGGACGATCGCGAGGTATCCGACATCGCTCTGGGTGCGGCATACGGGATCTACGACCATCCTGACAACGAAATCTCGTTCTACCGAGACAAACAGGAAAGTGGCACTGGCCAGATTGAAGAACTGCTCGGCGGAGACATCGTCGATGAGGAACAGAAAGGGCAGATCCGTGAGCAGTTCAGTGATGAGCTGAAGGCCAGTGGTGAGCTGACCCAGATTTTGAATGAACTCGAGGAGGTGCGGGAGACCGACCGAAACATCTCACGCAACCACTTCAACTATCTCCGGACGCTCGAGGAAATCAAGACAGAGACACTGGAAGAACTTGATTCGGACATTGGTGGTCCTGGCGAGTCGCCGTCAGATGTGCTGCAGCGATTCGGTGTCAGTGACCTGCGTCTGACCAGCGAGTTCCCGATTCTGACGGCCGTCTATGGGTATCATCGAACGTTCGATGACCCAGAAGAGGATGAGTATCCGACACTCCGGGCTTTCCCATACGCACAGGGGAGTGATACGATTCCGATCTATGCCACCAGTTCGGATACGGAGGCGGTTTTCCTCACGCTGGATCATCGCCGTGTTGGCGAGTGGCTGGCGTCAAACGACCTCCTGGATGTCGATGTGGACGAACTCAGCGATCAAGAACTCCGGGCACACATCCACGCTGAAATGGATGAGCTGCGTCCCTACATCGATGTTGATGAAATGACCGAGGTTTCCCGGTACGTTCATGGACTGTTGCATACCCTGAGTCACCGACTCATTGAGGAGGCAGCGATGCTATCGGGAATCGAGGAAACGAGCCTGGCGGAGTTCATGTTCCCCGAGGCACTTTCGGTGGCGATCTACTCCAACCAGACTCACTCGTTCACCATTGGCGGCCTGTATACACTGGCCGAGCGTTCGCTCGAGCAGTGGTTCGAGTCCGTCCAGCAGGAATCTGAACACTGCATCTACGACCCCGTCTGCAGCGAACAGGGGGCAACCTGTCATGCCTGTACCCACATCAGCGAAATCGGCTGCCAGCATTTCAACCAGAACCTGAGTCGTGGGTTTCTGTTCGGACGGACGAATCAGGAGACACCCATGACTGGTTACTGGGATGATATCTGATGGAACTGGCCGAGCTCCTTGACCTCGAGCGAACCCTGCGACAGCAGGACACCACCACCGCGGCGCTTCTGGCATACTGTCTGTACCTGCAGGGTCAGGACACCGGCCGGTGGCACCGAAACCTCCAGCAGGAGTTTGGAATCGACCAGCAGGTAGCTATAGACCTGATCGAATGGCTCGAATATCTTGGTGTTGCCGACAGTGACCGGGACGGCCGAGTGAAGCTTGACACGCAGGCGACCCGGGAGCTTCACACCCGCGTCGAGTGGCTCTTCGACGAGCATGATATGGACCAGCTGGCCCAGGCAGTCGTCGAAAATCCTGATCAGGTCAGGCCAATTCTGAACGTCCCAGAAGAGACGGATCTCGACATCGATTCGACGATCACTGGATCCCTCGTCGACCTGCTGGCCAGTGCCAGTCAGTCAGCAACTGTCCTGAATCCCTTCTATACGCAGGTTGGATTTGAGCTACTGCAGGAGGCACTGCAGTCAGTCCCGAAGCGTGGCGGGGCGCTGACGCTGGTAACACGGGATGTCTGCCAGGGGACCGGAGAGAACCGGAACTACGTTCGCCAGCTCATCAGCAATCTTGAATCAGTCGATCGTACCCATCAGGTGAGGATTCACGAATTCAACAAGGACATGCACGAAGAGGCCTCGTTTCACGCAAAGGCCGTCATTGTTGATCGTCAGCGCGCTTACGTGGGCAGTGCAAATATGACAGAGGGCAGTCTCCGCAACGCGATCGAACTCGGTGTGATTGTAGAAGGTGAATCGGTTCCACCTCTGGCGGGGACTGTCGACAGGATACTGGCTTCAGACCTGTTCGTGGAGGTCGATCACCGAGAGCTTGGCGAGCAGGGGAATCCCAGCTAGCAGCACCAGTTGCAGTAGCTTCGCCGTCAGATACTTGCTGCAAAAGGAGCGTTTCCGAGCTGTTAACGCAGCGATTCAGACATAGTTTTCAGTTGACAGAAATCTCGATTTCCAGCAGTTCGTTTTCTTGTAATCCCAGAAGTGTCTCGATCAGTGGCCCCTCGTGGGAGTCAGCGAGTTCTGACTTGACGCTGGAGAGTGTTAGATCGGAGTCGTCAGTCGACAGCGCTAGCAGATCCTCGAGGAGCTGTGCCTGGGGTTCGGGCAAATCCTCGCGGACCCGGGACCGGGCTTCTTCTTGGGCTGTTGCACATCGTTCAGCCAGATCCAGCAACTGATCCACGTTATCTTGACCAACAGTCTCTGTGTAGAGATCCGTGAGGTCTTCTTCGGTTTCGATATCGAACTTCTCCGAGAGTCGACGCACGGTCTTGACTTTCTCTTTCAGTCGAGAGCGGAACATCGAACGATCTTCTTCTGCCTCTTTGAGGGTGCTGTCAAGATCGTCCTCAAGGTCTTCAAGTTCGTCAACCGAATCGGCCTTGAGGGCCTGTGACTGAATTTCGGCTGCATCTTCCAGAGCGGACCGGATATCCTCGAGAGGTTCCTGCAGGCCTTCCATTTCGGGTTCACGAGCGGACGAGAACTCCTCAAGATTCGCATTCTGGATCTCGGACAGTGTCTCCAGACCATCCTGCACTGTGTCGAGACCGGAACGATATGAAGAAAGTTTGTTATCTTCTCTGAGCCGGTCCTCGAGTAGCATCATGATATTCGACTCGTCATAGGAAACGTCATGGGGAAGACGCCGATATTCGGCCTCGACATCCAGCCAGGCATCGTCGATATCGCTGAGGTTTCGCTCGATCCGCCTAGAGCGATTGTCAACAAGGACGGCAACCTGGTTCAGACCCTCGCGTTCTTCTACGTCATCTCTCAGATCCTCTATGAGTACGGTCCAGACCCGCTCGTTCAGTTCTTCCCCGATATCGAGATCATGATCCAGAGTCCAGTCGCCATGCCATCCGCTCTGGAGCGACTCCAGTGCATCCCTGATATCGACGAGGTCTGACGGTGCATTTACAGCGACCAGTTCGGCTCGAAGCAACTGATCCACTTCACCCTGCAGCAATCCCAAGTGGCCACGCACGGTGTCATGAGCGGACATAGCTTGGGTGACAGCGCTCCTGCTCGTCTCTACATCGCCTATGATGACCTCTCTGAGCCCCTGTTTTTCATCATTCGAGAGGGGTTCGAGACCAGTGGATGCAATCCAGCCGTCTATCTCTTCGACAACCGTCTCTGCCTTGGGGTTGTGTAGTACCTCCTCGATGTCGTCCAGAACATCATACGCAGCGCTACAGAAAGCTTCGAGTTCATCGTCCCCTTCCTGCAGTGATTTCAGGTCTGCTTTGGCGATATCGAGATAGGTTTTCCTGATGCGTTCGATCTGCTCCTTATCGAGTTCCGACTGGGAACTCAGTGTCTCCTCGAGTTCGGATTTTATCTCCCTGATATCCTCATGGAGTTCAGAGTGGCGGCCCACAAGTGAATCGTAGTCCCTTCTCTGGGAGAAGTCGACCAGCTTGGCCAAGGGTTCACTCATTGTTCCCCCACGAGATCGTCAACCTGGGATAGTTCGTCCCTGATTTCGTCCCGTTTTTTGTCTATCTGCTCGATCTTCTCGACAGTCTGCTCCAGCTGGTCGATGGGTCTGCAAAGACCCTCTACCCGCTCTCGACATTCAGCGATCTCTTGCTCCCACTGGTCAAGACTGTCCTGTGGGGATTCGTCTTCAGCAGTGAAATCGATCTCGGGAAGATTGTGTTTGAGCTGAACAATCTCCTCCTCCCAAGCACTTTCGAGATTTTCAATCATCTGTGTTTGATCGGGTGTATCTACCTCAACTGATGTCTCCTCGAGACGGTCGTAGTTCGTTTCCAGTCTTCGGATCTCCTGGTCACACCGTGACTCGAGTCCCCGGATTTCCTCGAGCAAGTCTTCGAGCCGAACTCTGTGTTTCGAGAGAGAGTCTCGATGCTCTCGGATCCGGGTCTCGAGCGTGGTGAAAGTACTGGTTCTGTTGGACCGGTCAAATCCGAAAATGAACCGGGTGATCAGCGAATTCGTATCATCGACCAGAGTGACAATTTTCTCGTACAGATCCGGTTCGTCGGTGTCAACAGTGATCTTGGTCTCGTCGAATTCATCCCCGTGTGCTTCAATGGAAGTCAGTTCGACACGGAGCTGGGCTATCTCCGATTCGAGATTGTCCTTCTGGGACTCATAGCTTGACCGGACCGAGTTGCTGTTGTTCTGAATTAACCGTGTTCCGTTAATCGTTCTGAGAAGGCGCTTTGCGATCGTCGCTGCATTACCCTGAAACTGACTGGTGAGAAGTCCTTCAACACGCTGTTCGATGCTGTAGAAGGATTCAAGTTGCATGTTCGACCCACCCTCTGCCTCCGCAACGTCGGGACCCCTCTCCGATCCGACGGCAAATTCTTCTGTTTCATTCAGAAGGCCCAGCAATTCAGCTGTTGCCCCGTCATCGTAGAGTTCCCGGGCAGTACGGAACTCGGAATTGAACTGGCTCTTGGTTATCAGGTAGGATATACTGATGATACGGCTGTATCCTGAAACATTGCCACTCCCTCCGGAAAGCATTTCACTGTCATCAATATTCTCCTCCCGGATGTATCTCAGAAGTTGCTTGACTCCTTCTTCATCTTCCGTCGAGGCCGCAGCGAGAAGCATGAAATCAATAATCACTGTCTCGGTAACCACGTCCTTTTCTAGCCGCTGGTTCATGTCCCGTGGTTTCTGCATGTCTGGATTCACCGGGAACATTGAATCCAGATTCTCCTCGAACCTCTGACCCTCTTCAGAGAGTGCACTCTCTATTTTTTCGGTCAGACGCGGCAGGTAGTAGTCGACCTTTCGTTCGTCTTCATCCGCGATATAATCGGAACTAAGCGTCTCCTCGAGTGGCTGAGCCTGGTCCGTCTCCAGAAGTGCGTACAGAAGACTAGTTGTGAAGGTATTGAGACGCCGTTCGTCGATGCTCACCACGCTGAGCTGGTTGATATCCAAGCTCTTGCGCGCTACAGGATTTACGCCCTCGATGAACTCCTCTGTTTCTTCGAGTTGCTCGGAAGCGTCTCCCCCGAATAGAACAACCAGAAACTGTTCGTCCGGAGTCAGACCCTTTTCCGCGACTGTTTCCTCTATGAACGGAATAAGGAGATCTTCCTGATGATGGGTGTCCGCTGGCACCGGGTACACGTGTTCACTCATCGTGGGTCTTCCGTCATGATCTCACCAAACTCGGCCAGTCGTGTCTCGGGAGCGTCCATCGCATTCAGTATTCCAACAAGCTCGGTGAACTGCTCGGATTCGGTTCGCGCAGTACCTGCAAACGTCAGGCGAGGATTCGTGATCAGGCTCGGGAATACAGCCACCAGTGACCCAAATGCTGGGCCGAGATATCCACTGGTGGTCAGACTGTTCTCTGACTGGTCACTGAATACTTCGATGAATTCATCGAAATCACGGGACAGTGCCGATATATCCGCGTTTTCAACAAACTGAGCAAGTTCATACAGGAAATCAATCGTCTCCTGATGTTCCTCGCCAGCTTCCTCGAGTGCAAGGTCATGGACTCGCTCCGCCAGCGGAGCCAGCATTCTGTCTCTGCAGACCTCACCGTGCTGGAAGGTGGCTGATGCCGCATCCCCGAACACGATCTGATCGGCCTCATCCGCGATCGACCGGAGAAATCGACTGACGTATCGCCGGATTACCTGATCGGCGACATCGTACTCGTCGTAACTGTCGTGCGACTGAACCCCTCCAAGGAAGGCCTCGGTGACTGTTTCGATGTCGAGCAACTCCTCGGTGAGCATCACCGGAGCCCCCGTATTCTTCAGCCGGGATACAGTGGTTCCCTCATCGAGCCTTTCCAAGCACGTTGGTGCCGGCGTGAAGATGGTGTAGGCGGTGAGGTCACGCTCATCATATCCGATATCCCCGCAGAACTCCTCGAGATCTTCCATAGAGAGCATACTAACTCTCGACATGGTTGTTCCCGGGATCTCGCCAAGAGTGTCGTAAGCTCCATCGACATTGCCTGAATGGTAACTGTGGGCTTCCTGTGCTGTCTCGAGCCAGCCAGGTCGCCCGCGAGACATCCACCAGATGAAATTTCGCTCTGGTTGTGACAACGTCTCGCCAAAGATGTCCTCGATATTGTCCGGTTTGATGATCGGGAGAGTGAGTGTCTCAACACGTCGATATTCAGCTTCGCCGATCTCGTGTACACTGGCATACCCGAAACCGCCGATGAGATAGAACCGTGACTTTCCAGTCTGGATTCTATCTACCGTGTCTCGCAGTGGGCCAGTCGTCGACCGTATCATTTCTTCGAGCCGGGCATAACTCTCCTCCATCTCGTCGACAATCAGTGTCACTTCGTCGGCTCGACTGGTGATTTCGACCAGCTCATCAACCGAAAGGCCAAGCAGTTCGGCATATTCCTTAACATCAGTCACGCGAGCCGCATCAAGCAATAGCAGATCACTGCTCAGTTCCTCTCCCGAAGAGATGGCATCGTGGACTCTCGCGAGTTCCCGTTCGACAATCGTTTCCACTTCTGAATGGAATTGCTCCTGAGAGATACTCTGTGTTTTCTCTGGATACCCGATCTCTGGTTCGACCAGGTCCAAGAGTTCTCCCAGCGAAAGAAACAGTGCCGGCTGGCCCACTTCCGAATAGGAATATTTGTACAGATGAGTCAGCAGTTGCGTTTTACCTGCACCAATTGCACCCACAACATACGAGGCGTTGGAACCTTCATCGGAGAACCCGGCGATGTTGGCTTCACCCCGCTCACGTCGATCACGGTGCCGGTCAGTCAGATCCTCCCAGTCAGTTTCAAGTGTGGGAGTTCGACGAACTCCATTCCCAGACATCTGATAAGCTGCATGTTACCACGCTACCTAAATGATTCGTTACTCTTCGATCTACTCTGAAGATGTTCGGTTCAGAAATCTGGAAAGAGTGTCCGTTCAGTATTGTCCGGAATCTATTTCCACGCTCATATCGGATAGCCAGTAATGCATTCAACGCTCTCGATGCTGAGCGGGCGTTAGGATGTCCGATCTGAGTCCACTATGCAACGGGCTCTGTCGCATGTTGCCTCTGGCACTGATCTGTCATGGCCTCTAACACTGATCCGCGAATCTGGCGGTTGCTGGATCAATATCGCCAGATCAGTTCCGATCATCGGCAGAATATCATCAGCGAACTGGACCGGTTCAGTTCACATCAGGCGGACGGTCTCGTTCCGTACCTCGAGACACTGTGTGAACTGCTCAGGTGGGAGTCAGGATCAAATGCTGTTCTGCTGGCCGACCTCCTTGAGACCTGCCTTTCGGAACAGACAGAGTCGATCAGCACGGAAACACTGAAATCGCTGAGTGACCTTGCCACCTCGACCAATCAACCGACGAGACAGGTTGGACTGGAGGCAGCCAGAATACTCTACCAGCGGGAGCCAGACCCATCTGATAGCAGGTTTCTTGCCAATGAAATTGATGACCTGCTCGAGGGCGGTCCCGAGGAACGCGCCTGCGGGTATCGTCTCCTTGGCGTGACGGCACCAGAGGGAGCTGTACCACGGCTGGCCCGGGCCCTTGACTCGGAGGATGAACCAGCCGGGGAGGCCGCAAGGAAGGGTCTGGAAGATATTGCGGCCATTTCCGCGAGCTGGTTCGAGGGTGACGAGCCAGCCAGAGCGATGAAAAATTTCGAACAGCTGGCCAACGAAGTTCCAGAAATCACCATCGGTTTTCAGGATGCGTTGCGCGAGGGACTGACAGCTGAATCAAAATCCGTATTTGACAGGTGCGTGAACGCGCTGATCAGACTCGGGTATTCCGAGTACTGTGACCAGCTCGACGATCAGGCCATCGTCGACAGGCTGGATGACCTTGATAGAGTTGCAGCGGGGCGTGTTGCGGGTGTTGTCGCTGGAGGGCAACCAGATGTTGATCCCGAAGTCGTCCGGACAGTTCTGGATCAGATCGAGAGCCACGAAGATGATACCCAGCAGCGCGTGTTCCTGATCGCACTCCTCCAGATCGCAAAGCGGAAATCCGAGCCAGTTGCCCAGTATGCAGGTCGGATCCGGGAACTCGATTCACAGTTCCTCGGTCAGGCAGGGGATGACTATATTGACCTGCTCGGGGAGATCCTCCCCGACACTGGCAATCCCGGGACGATCGCTCCACTCCTGCTCGGAGAGTTACAGAGTTCAGATAACGGGCACGTCAGGAAAGCATGCGAGAATCTTTCCGAAACGAATCTCTATCCGCTCCCTCAGGCAGTCCATCATACTCGCAACAGTGCGGACGACTCAATCAGCGCTGTAGCATACAAGATCTACCAGCGAAGTGAGCAACCGGATTTTTCGGTCAGAGAGCACCTGAACTCAGGTGATGAAGATAGTGCTCTCGGGAAACTCGAGGACGGTCTTCACTATCAGTCGGAGTCTGGAAGATGGGACCCGCTCTCGTTGCCACAGTCAGAACTCGGACGCCTGGCGACAGTTCGAGAACAATATCTGGATGATTCTGGCGGATACATGTTTTTGCCACACGACATTCCCGAGATTGGAATACTGCCGGTCGCAGAACTGGCTCTCACAGGCCTTCAGCTCGATGAGAAAACAGACATCCTCGTGTACTCGCCCGGAACCTGGGCCCAGTGGGGTACATACGAGGATCTGCGAGGGCTGTTTCGGGAGATCGGCCTGACAGAACGCAACGGTATAACGACCGCTGCGCTTCCCCTCGATGAGGTCTTCTCTGTTTGCAGAATTGCAGACGGCGAGGTGACCGAGTGGCGCCAGACGGATTCGAAAGTCCGGATTATTCTGACCCGATCTCTGGACGACATCGAGAAAGCCGATCCCGATGCAGTCATCTGCAACTTCCTCGGTCGACGCCCGGCAGATTTTGGTACCCAGTTTGATACTGTCAAGGAGATACTGGGTTCGACGCCGATATTTAGCCTCTATTCATTCACCGCGAAAATCGAGTCGCCAGATACTTTTCCGGAATACGGCTATCCAGACGAGGTTCCTGAAGCATCCATGCATCTGCTGCCGGGGGCTCCACCCTTGCAACGTACACAGCGGTCAAATACCTCGGAAATTTCGACCCCGGCTGATGTGGTTACTGAACAGCTGGCCCGACTCTGGAGCGACCGGTCAATTACTGTCGAACAGATCGATGCGAAGGAAATCGGTGAACGACTCGACATGATGCACTATCTGGCCATCGAGATGGATACACAGGCGACCAGACAGGTTGCCAAGGCCTTCAAAAAGCAGACCCGTTTCGTACAGAGTCTCCCCGTGCCACTGAATCTGTGGGACGAGTGGGTAAGAGAGGAATCAACAGGAGGCGGTCAGTACGCGAATGCACCCTCCTATCAGCGGATCGATGACATTGATGAGCTAAGAGAAGACCCGCCAAAGGCCACTGTACCCGGCACGGTATATGACTATCTCACCGAACTTCGGGGTCTGTTCGATATCCTTCGTCAGAACAATCCGACCTACGAGCGTCTGCTCGAGGCAATCGAGGATGCCATCGAATCCGATGAGCGGCTCACGGTGCTGTTCAGGAAGCGTTCTTCACAGCAGGCCTTCGAGTATGCGTTCCGGGAGGAATATGGACTGAGTGTCGAAGAGCTGCGTGAACGTGGGATCTCTCTTCTCAGACTGGACGGCCTTCGCCAGATAGACAGTGGAAACAAACTCATCATGACCCAGCCATTCGCGCCTTCGGAGGCACAGTTCTATCTTTCCCCGCTGTATGAGGATGTTCGTCTACTCACCTACAGCGATGAAACAGACGAGTATGTGAGTGGTCAGGTAACAGCGCGGCTGGAGACACTCCGAGCGAGGCAGGAGATACCAGAGAACGTTGACTGGCCTGCAGAACCCGCGGTAACGTCATCGACTCGATTTATCGGTGACGTTTCCAGTGAATCTGATCGGGATATCGGCGAGGCGGTCGACAGAGTCGGGGTCGATAGCGACAGGGGGATTTCTGAACTGTGGGCAGAGTTCGAGCCGGCTATCGACCCTGCCGCCGAACCGGGGGACACCACAGATAGAACTGATGATGGGTCAGTAGACACCTGGACAGTCCGGATCCTGACCGAGGAAGGCATCGAAATCCTGAAATCGTCCGGTAAATCGGTCCTTGTCAGACAAACACGAGGGCCCATGGAGACTGATCGGTTCGTCTGGACCACGGTGAAGGAACTTCGACCGGGTGATGATTTCCTTCTGATTCCGGAACAGACACGTGAGCGGCTGTTCAGAGAGGGACTGAAAGCGGTCTATGGAGACAGCATAGATGGAACTGACTTGCTCGAGGGACTGCAGACCTGGTTGGAGACCCTCCGGGAGATCTCGAGGGATTATGATGAGTTTCAGACAATCTATACAGTGTTCAGCCAAGCTGGTATCGAGGAATCCGAGGATACAGTGAGGAGCTGGTTTGACGCGGCCGAGGACGCTGATACATCCCTTGACCTCCCGATAGATGCCAATCTTCGAATTGGCCCCGACAGCGCGGACGAAATCAAAACGATAGGCGAAACGTTTGATTACCCTGCTCTCACACGGAACGCGACCTCGATCGAGCGGGCGATTGAACTGTCACATGGAGAGAACCCGTCAAAAGACAGGGAACTCAACGAATGGATCGTCTCGCAGATTCAGGACAGCGATTTGAACACCTTCGAGGAAGTCTCGGAACATACTGTCGGGACGATTCAGCACCTTGGGAGACAGCACTGAACCATGGTCCCTGTGGTTTTATTAAAAATAAACTGACACAATGGCCATGAGTCACCGGTCGTCCCTGCTTCAGGTGGTCTGTACTACCTGCCAGGTTTGCTCAAACACCACTCATCTTTTTATTTGCCTGGAAAAGATACAGGTGTATCATGCCAGAGCTGGCAGATCTATCTACTGATGACGTTACCGGGGTTCTTCATGAGGTCGCAGATTCTGAACGGGAGGCGCATGCCGAACTGATTTCGCGGAACATTGATTTCGTCATTGATGGGCTCGCTGCCGAGGACTTGGCCGATAACTCACGAACTGCCTGTGCCTGTCCGAATGCCTCGCCAGTGCTCCTGGCCCGGAACCGATCCTGTTCCGATGAGGGGAGTTTTCCCTGCTGTTACTCTGCGATCGATTCAGCTAGGTCAAGGACCACAGCAAATGAGTGCTGTGATGATCCGCTTCATGGGAGTCAGGATCCGCTCGATGCATTTGCGGCGGTGGTTATTGGCAACAATAACGCCGATCCGGCAGAACGGTATTGCGACCACCGCTGGCGAGAACTCGTTGCTGCACTCCGGGAGGAGAGAGGTTCCTGGGAGGCAATTGCTGACCTGAAGCGATACGAACTCAATTTCACCTTGCAGCAGAAGGTCACTGGACGTGGCATCCTTGTCGAACGAACCATCCGCCTAGATAATTTTCTCGAGGCAGTTCGCGACTATTCACGAACCGATGGAATATCACTCTCCGGTCTGCCCTCTCTCCCCTATGAGCGACTGGCCGAGGAATTCGCATCGTTTCCGGGCATCTCACACCAAGACGCCCGGTGGTTGCTCCTGACCGCCTATGAAAAACCCGTCTGGCCTACCTCTCGTTATGCTGATCAGGGTCTTGCCGCACTGGGACTCCTGAGTCCGGATGAATATACAACAGATTCCTTACGACGGCAGGCTATCGAGGACCGGTTCTCGGATCGTCGGTTGCCGGTCCTGCACCGATTGCTGTCCATTCATGGACTCAGGGCGGGGACAGAACCCTGCGGAGAGTCGTGCAGTATCAAAAAGTTCCTGCTCACCTATCGTCATGAACGACAGAAGGTCGAAAGGTCAGGGCCGACTGCCGTCGATCTCTTCTCTGGTGCAGGCGGGCTATCGGAAGGGTTCAGACAGGCCGGGTTCCAGATAAAATATGCCGTCGACAAGTCAGAGGCAGCCACCGACACCTACCGCCTCAACCACCCTGAACTCCCACACAGGAGAATCCATACAGGAGATATCACCGATATCGTGGCGGACGGGTCTTTGCAGATCCTTGCCGATGAGACTGATGTCGTAATCGGTGGTCCACCCTGCCAGGCACTCTCAATCGCTGGCTATCGGTCGAGACTTGCTGACGACGAGGACTACACACTTCTCGAGGACTCACGGACGACGCTATACCAGCAGTACATCAGGGCGATCAGGCAACTGGATCCCAGCATCGTGGTTATGGAGAATGTAAGGGGGATGATCTGTGAGGTCGGCGATTCTGGCGTGAAGGTGTCTGATATGGTACTTGATGGCCTGGACGAAGCAGGCTATGAAGCGGCTCTCAGATTGGTCGACTGTTCCGATTTCGGACTCCCACAGAATCGTGAGCGAGTAATTATCTTGGGTGTCAACCGTGATGCCCAGATGGATGTCAGTCCGGGAGAGCTATTTGAGTCACTGTGCGAAAAACAGACCCCCCAGACAACGATTCGGCAGGCACTGTCAGGTCTCCCGCGTATCGAGAGGAGTGACGGTGGAAGAGTAATGGTGGGATCACTTGCCGGAAAGCGGAGTGAATATGTAAGGAAGGCAAACATTGGTGGTACCCGTGATTTCACGTACAATCACCAAGCCAGACGCCATCCCAAAAAGAAAGATCGCGAACTGTTCGATGAGGTGATGGAACCGGGGATGGACAGTGCAGACGTTGTCTATGACACCGACAGGGGCGACCTGATTGACTATGATATCGGGACCGAGGATAATCCCCGTTTCACCGACAAGTACCGGATGCTCGACTGGGAAGAACCATCCCCCACAATTGTTGCGCACCTGCAGAAAGATGCAAACGGGTTCATCCTCCCGGACTATCATCGCTACTACACCCATTCGAGCAAGGAGGCAAAACCAGAGAGGAACCGGGGGTTGACTCCCAGAGAGGCTGCGAGACTCCAGTCATTCCCTGATGATTATATTTTCTTGGGGGCATTCACCGACACTTTCCAGCAGATCGGAAACGCAGTGCCACCCCTGATCGGCAGGCTCATCGGGACAACACTGATCGATCCTCTACGGGAGTTCAGGTCGACGCTGACAGAATCCAGAGCCTTTCAGCCAAAGGTTTCGACCGACGACTAGTACCACTACTCCGTACTGTCGGCTTCCACTTGGAAGATCTCCTCGAGCATCGCAGTACCGATCACCTGCGCCAGCCGTGGCGGGACAGCATTTCCAACTACCCTGAACGCCTTTGTGAGCGGGACCGGCAACTCAAACGAGTCTCTGAACGACTGGAGCCGAGCGGCCTCCCTCACCGTCAGTGACCGTGCCTCCCGTGGATGGATGAACATGTGACCGTCCTTCTCGAGATGAGCGACGATGGTCGAGGCAGGCTTTCGCGGATGCTGTTTCTTGTACTTGTCCGGGAATATATCTTGACGATATGGTTGGAGGTCCTGCCCGACATCGTCAATATCCCATCCAACTCCCTCACCTAGGAGTTTGTAGAGCGAGAGATCGTACATATTATGTCCTCGAGATCGATGATTCGTGAGTGGTTCGTCCTCTGATTCATCGGTATCTCTGACCCATTCCTGGTATTCGGTCAACGGCTCCAGCTGATACTTTCTGGCTTCCTCTGGAACAGCGTGTCCGTCGTCTCCGGGTGAAGGCCCACCCGGACTCACGGGGGGGAGATCCAGAATCGCCTGCGCTACCGTGATCCACGGTGATTTCATCGACTCTCCCGGGTCAATTTCATCAAACTCTGAAAGGCCATCTTCAGCGAAATTCCCGAGAGTTGACTGCCGTGTCGTCTGGACGGGTCCTTCTGTGCCAGTCCGTCTCAGTTCTGTTTCGTCACTGGTGCCTGGCTTGCGATGGGTCTCCCAGCGTTCAAGAACCGGATTGTCCCTGTTCAGACGGTTCCCGATAAAGAAGGCCCGCTTTCGCCGCTGTGGAACGCCGTAGTTCGCCGCGTCAACGACAGTTACATCCACAGTGTAGTCAAGCGCCTCCATTTCAGAGACGATGACATCCGAGACGATCCGCCCTTCAGTGTTCTCCGAGGTGGTGATGCCCCGGACGTTTTCCATGATGAAAGCCCGGGGCTCGTAATAGTTCACAAATCGCAGGAAGTCCTGATAGAGTTCGTGTCGGTCGTCTTCTTCAACAGCAGGACCCTCGACTGATCCAATTTTGGACCGGCCCACACGAGAGAACGTGGGACAGGGTGGACCACCGGCAATGAGATCGATATCACCGGGCTCAATATCGAACCTTTCGGTCTGATCTACCGGGATCTTGTCTGAATCGACCAGTTCGATACCGCCGGCTGGATCGACATTCCTGATGTCACGCTCAAGAGCGGGGGCCTCGTCATTTGCACGGTATGTCTGGACAGCCGGGCCGTAGTGATCGATGCCCCAGCGTACATCAAACCCGGCGTCGCTCAGACCTTTCGAGAGGCCACCAGCACCGCAGAACAGATCTATCGCAGTGGGTGTGTTATTCATCGCTGTCTATTGAGATGGTAACAGTAGCCCCGGGAGATGGTGATATGGGTTGCATTATCTGGTCTTCACATGGATGGCTCTCATAGTTTCGGTTTACACTCGTGAGGCAGATTTCAACTGTTCAGCAGTGTATTTCGTGTACTGTGTCAACAAATAGCTGGTTCTTTCATTAGCATCCGAGAGGCCAAACCACATACGTCAATCTCTAGTACATTCTCAACACTACATGTCCGAATCGTCTTGGGCTTTCAGGCGGCGTATTAGAGCCTATGCCAGGGATTTAAACCCAAACTTTCGTCCTCACCAAGGTTGAGAGGTATCACGAAATCCACTCCGTTTTATCGGCATGCAATAAAGTTGATCTGGGATTCAGAGCCCTCTCCAATTAATGCCTTACAGATGAACTGAACCACTCATCTGAGATGTGATTTAACTAGGCGGGATCTTTAACGAGAAACGGGACCCGAATCACCTAATGAATTCTGCATAGACCATCTCCATGGGCAAATCCTCAGGGTCTCCTTGGTCGTTAGCCGGCCAATTTTGGGGCAGAGTTTTGGTATCACCGGTGAGCTCACTGGCGGTAATCGCCAGGACGAAGGCATCAAGGAGATCGTCGTTCGTCGCTTCGCTCTCGAGACCTGTCCCGGCCTCACGGATAACGCCGTAAATCTCTTTATCGACTGTTTCTAGTATCTCATTCCGCTCCCAGAACGCTGCCACGGGCGCACCCGTTTTCGAATACTCCGTGGGTTGGCCGTCGTTCAGGGACCAGTAACAGACCTCGGGATGGGACTCTCGAACGGTTCCCTCCTTCTCGGATTGGTCCGTTCGCATGAATTCGTCTAACTCGTGAATCTTATCCGAAATTCCCCAGGTCTGAGCCCCGAGACTACCGTCCGTTAGATATTCTTGCTTCTCTCTCGCGTCTTTGTAGCTCTCCGCTTCCAGAACTCCGCGGACCGGCGTCGGGAATACGCTACTGCTGCGCGGTGACCCGAGTCGTTCCCTGGCCTCTGCGTCGCAAGGCCGTGGAGTATTGTCCTCTTCTCGGAGACCGATCGGGACATCGATCAGGATCAATTCCGCGTCATCATGGTCCTCCCATAGGCCCTCGATGTCACCGTATTGGTCGGCACTACGGAACCGCTCACCGGAGTACTCCACTGCGAGCCAACCATCAGGGCAGCCGTCGACGCCCAGATACTTCATGAACCGAATCACTATCCTCGCGCGAATTAATTCCTGGTATCCATAAAGAATAGGCCGTAACAGACTGTTACGTGGGCTAGAACGGGGAGCTATCTTCAAAACCTATCGGGAGATAGTTTCGGGAGTAACGAGTTGTTACACCGATTCTGGCCAGGGGCACGCAGCTTTCACGGCTAATCAACAGGGCACCTCCCTGATGCATCCCCTGAAACCATATTTTGCCAATTACAGGGCCAACGTTTGGTCTAATTTCGTCGTTTTCGAATTCAAATCACCATTCGCCGGTCCGTGACCGCGCGCGAGAACTTCTCGGTCAGAATTCGCCCCTCAGAATGGAGATTGTGACAGTTCCTAGTTGGGAGTAGGGGAAGATATGGGCTGATTTCACCAACTTTCCACCTTGCTTGGCATTGATCCCAGTGATCAATTGGTCACAAGGTTTGGCGACCGCATAGAGAAATCGAACGCCGGTGGCCTTGCAGAACTTTCGAATTCGATACCATCAAGGCGGAAGAAATTGACGAATTGGTGAATCGGTTTCGGGATTTTCGGGGTTTCACCTTGTCAACCGCCAATTTTCACTAATCTACTTATACCCGGCCACTCTCGGCGCAGTCGATGACAACGGGCGAAACGGAAGCGTTCGCGACTCGGCTCTCAGCTATCGAAGCCGAGCATATTCACGACGCACTCGACCAGACAGGACTCTCTCGAGCAGACCTCGTCGCGCGAGGGTTACGATACTACCTCGAAGAGAACCCGGACGATATCCCAGCCTTTCGACCGGATGAGTCCGAAATGGACCCGCTAGAAAAACTCGGTGTCGCCTCCCCAGAGAACGGTGCTGACTGGATCGAGACCCAAGATCGATAGCGCACTCAAAAAATGACCCAGGACGACCTCGAACCACTCGCGCCGCAGGACGCCCTCGACTGGTATCTCGAGCACCGGCGGGATGACCTACGCACGGCCACGCGGCGCAAACACAGGTCGGCCCTGGGTACGTTCGTGGACTGGACCGACGAGGCCGATATTGACGACATGAACGATGTCGGCGGTCGTCAGCTCATGGAGTTCAAGACCTGGCGCAAGGCCGAGACCGACCTCGTGACCGTCAGCCTCAACGGTAATCTGGCCATCCTCCAGCGGTTCCTCCGCTTTTGCGAAAATATCGATGCCGTCGCCGAGGGTGTCGCCGACCGAGTCCCCCTACCTAACGTTCCACCAGAGGAGGAAGTCAACTATGAGGTGCCGACTGACGAGGAGGTTGAAGACATCCGGTCGTACTTCCGGCGCTTCGAGTACGCTTCCCGGCGCCAAGTTGAGTTCGAACTCATCGCCGAGGTCGGGATTCGGCTGGGTGCCGTCCGTGCTATCGACGTGGGTGACTTCGACCCAGAGGCGAAGGTCGTCCGCCTTCGTCACCGGCCAGAGGGAACTGATGACTACGGCACACCACTAAAGAACGGTCCAGATGGTGAACGGCTTATCAATCTCTCCGACCAGTTACGTAACTTCGTGGTCGACTACATTGAGCACAATCGCGCCGACGTCATGGACAAGTACGACCGCGAGCCGCTATTCACTACGTCCGGCGGTCGGCCTTCGACCGCCACCATCCGACGAGACTTCTACAAGATGTCTCGACCCTGTACGTATTCAGGCGACTGCCCGCACGACCGGGAAATAGCAGAGTGTGACGCCGCAAAGAACGCCAACGCTGCCGACTGCCCATCTCGTTTCAGCACCCATCCGCTGCGGAAGTGGGCCATCATGAACCAGTTAGATGAGGGGGTTCCCAAAGAGCTGCTGAGCGACCGCGTGGACGTGTCTGTCCCCGTACTGGACAAACACTACGACCAGCGGACCGAAGAGCAGAAATCACGGCGGAGGCGGGAAGTGCTCGAAGCCAACCTGAATCAATACGCGATGACTGATGGCGGCCGAAACATCGAGAACAGAGAAAAAGATTCACGCTGAAAAATGGGCGAACGACCAGTAGACGAGCGTTCTGCTACACCTCCTCGATGTAATTGCGACGCTGTTCGACTTTCACTTCCTCAGAACGCTTGTCGTAGTGTTTCTTGAGTGTTTTCCGGCTCACGTTCATGCGGTCGCTGACGACGTCGATAGGCACGTCTTCAGACAGGTAATGGGTGATACTCCCGCGACGGATGGAGTGGGGACTTACCGAGTCTCCGCACCGCTTGTCGCTACTGTCGTAGCATTCCGGACACGGTTCATCGAAGAAACACGGGGCCGTAATCTTGTAGATGATACGGCGCATCGTGGCCCGCGACATCCGAGCGGTCGAAGTCGTTAACAGCGGTTGTCGTCCGTATTCGTCTTCTATATCTGCCCGCTGCACGTCGATGTAATCCCCGAGCAGTTTTGCCAGGTCCGAAGACATCGCAACCAGTCGCTGGCCACCTTGCCCGTTCTTCAGCGTCGTATCCTCGTCGGGGCGATGCACCAGTTGCAGGTGGCCGTTCTCGAAGTCTACGTCGGCGATATCCAGCGAGTTCACGGCCCCGATACGGATGCCGGTCTCCCAGAGCAGTGCCAGGAGGGTGTGCTCGTTAGAGGCGTACTGGAACGTGTCGAGATAGCCGAGGATCCGCTCGGCCCGTTCCGCCTCGAGCATCTCGTCGCGTTGCTCTTCTTCAGGACTCGCTGACGGGATGAGTAGCTTGTCGTAGAGGTTCTCCGGGACGGCCTCGATCGTGGCGGCCCACTTGAGGAATACCCGGAGCGTTCCCAGCTGGTTCTGCATGGTCACCTTCTTCAGATCGCTGGTCTCACGCCGCCAGAGGCGGTACGTCTGGAGGTCCCGCCCCGAGAGGTCGTTGAGATCGTCGATGTCGTTCTCCTCGCACCACTCGAAGAAGGGTTTGAGCCGGAATCGGTGATTGTAGACCGTCGATTCGGCACATTCGGTCTGTTTGTGGTCGAGGTACAGCTCGCGCGCGGTCGTCGGTTCTATCGGTTCGAGATCACGTTTTTCGGGTGTCATGGGTTCTCACAGAGTCCCGTGAGAAGCCGCAGCCCGCCCGAATTCGGCACCGAAGAGACCTTACGAGGTGCGGTCTGATGCCGCCCCAACCCATCTTCTTCCGACGCCAAAACGCGAGAGCCTTCCATGGCTCTCGCACCGGCGTCGGCTGTGATGGCTCGGCGGATTTGAGCCCTGGCAGTCGCGCGCAGTGAGTGGAACGAACGAGCACGTCTGCATCCGGTTCAAATCCGCCCCAAGAGCGTTCTGGTGGCGCAAACTGACGAGCGGTGAGAGCGGCCCGTTCAGACCACGCTGTCGGGGTCGCGGTCGCGGAGCATCGCGATGATCACGTCGCGGAAGGTTTCGCTGTCGGCGGCTTCGACGACACGAGTCCGCGCCTCGCCGTCGGTGACGTCGGCGACGTCGACGCTGGAGTAGCCGCGGGTGAGGCCCTCCCGGTCGTCGACGGCGACGTGGTAGGTCGAGACCGTCTCGCGGAGTTCGGGGTAGGCCATGAGGGCGGCGGTGACGCTGTCGGGCTGGGTAATGCCGTCGGTGGCAGCGCCGGGGGCGTCCTGCCGGACGGCGGCCGTGGCGGACTCGAAGAAGTCGGCCAGGTCGGTATCCAGCGCGGCGACGCGGTCGAATAAGTCGTCGCCGGCGTAGCTGTCGCGCAGCGAGAGCCCCCAGTCGACGAGTGTCACGTCGAACTCGTCGAGGACGCGACTCGCGGCGTCGGGGTCGACCCAGAAGTTGAACTCGGCGGCGGGGGTGACGTTCCCGCGGCAGTTGACGTTCCCGCCCATCACCCACACCTCGTCGACGAGGTCGGGCAGGTCCGGTTCGCGGGCGTGTGCGAGCGCGACGTTCGTCAGCGGGCCGATGCACAGGAGGGAGATGTCGCCCGGAGATTCCCGACAGCGGCGGGCGATCTCGTCGGGGCCGAACCCGTCAGCAGAGTCGATGCCGGTCTCGGGGTGGAGTTCGCCGCCGAGGCCGCCCTCGCCGTGGACGTACTCGGCGTGTTCGAACTCCTTGACGAGCGGGCGCCGTGCCCCCTCGTAGACGGGCGTGTCGGTGGCGTCGACGAGCGAGAGCGTGTACTTGGCGTTCTCGACTTCGCGGTCGAAGGGAACGTTTCCGGCGATTATCGTGACCGCCTCGACGGTCAGGCGGTCGGTCAGGGAGGCCAGCAACAGCGCGATGGCGTCGTCGCTCGCGGTGTCGGTGTCGACGATGAGACGGTCCATAGCCCGTTTTCTCGACCCAGCGGTAAGTCGTTCGGGGTGCCGTGAACCCGTCGGGGTGCGCGACGGGCGATCGAGAGGTGTTAGTAGGGCGGGGCTGAACCGGGAGACGAGCAGCTATGCCGGACGAGACTGACGACGACCCGGCGGTCCCGGTCGTCTGTTCTGACTGCGGGACCGACACCGAAGTACCGCTCGCGGACGTGGCGGAGGCCGTCGAGCGCCACAACGACCAGCTCCACGACGGCGAGCGCGTCGCCCAGATCGACCCCGACATCGCCGACGCCATCACCGACATGGTCGCCGAGGATCTCGGGATCTACGACTGAGAACCGGCAGTTCTGTGGTCCTGTTCTCCGGGGCGAGCAGAGCGACTGCGATCGCATTCGTGAGTCGAGTGACCGCAGACGATTCCGCACCCGCAGACGCCTCCGCGACCGCAGTCGATCCTGAGCGGTGAAAGCCCTCGCCCCGCTCGCTAGCTGTCGTAACTGCGATTTCAGACAATACTGCGACCGCTCTCGTCGGAGTGAGCTGAAAGCCCTCGACCCGCTCGCGGTCGCTGCGAGACATATCCGCGCTCTCCGCACCACCCGCGCGGATAGGGGTCTCGCAGACGACTACATGAACGCGAGCGGGCCTCGCCCTTTCAGTCCACCAGGACCGCACAGTACCGCCACCGCACCGCGACCGCAGACGGCCTCACGCCTCCCCAGCCTCTTCGCTCACACACCGCGTTCGCTCATCCCTCGCACGGAAACGTCGCGCCACGGAGGGCGCGACGGCGCGCGCCACCGCAACCGCAACCGCCGCAACCGCAGTGGAAAGTCGGGCGGGCCGTTACTGCGTCAGATGACGGTCCCGTGTTTCTTGTCGGGACGGTCCTTCTCGACGGACTCGTAGAAGGCGAAGCGGGCTTCGAGTTCAGTCCTGAGGTCGCTCGGGGACACGATCTCGTCGATGACGACCTCGCTGGCCATGCGGTGGGCGTCGATGTCCTCGCGGTACTCCTCTCGAAGTTCCTCCTCGCGCGCGGCGCGCTCCTCGGGGTCGTCGATGGCGTCGAGCTTGTTCGCGTAGACGGCGTTGATCGCGGCTTCTGGGCCCATGATGGCGATTTCGCCGGAGGGGAGGGCGAGCGTGGACTCGGGGTCGTAGGCGGGCCCGGACATGGCGTAGATGCCGGCGCCGTAGGCTTTCCGGACGACCACGCACTGCTTGGGCACGGTGGCCGCTGAGGTGGCGTAGATCATCTTCTTGCCCGCTTCGAGGATGCCCTCCTTCTCGACGCCGGACCCGGCCATGAATCCGGGGGTGTCACAGAGGTAGAGGAGGGGAACGTCGAAGGCGTCGCACTTCCAGACGAACTCGGCGGCCTTGCGCGCGGCGGCGGGGAAGATGGCCCCGGCACGCTGGGCGGGCTGGTTGGCGACGACGCCGACCGGCCGGCCGTCGACCCGCGCAAACCCGGTCAGGATCTCTTTCCCGTAGTCGGGCTGGAGTTCGAAGAACGAGTCCCCGTCGACGACGCGCTCGACGACTCTGTGCATGTCGTAACCCTTGTTCGGGGCCTCAGGAACCACGGAGTCGATCCCCTCGGGCGATTTCGCGGGTGCGGCACCTTCGGTCCGGGGTGGCTTCTCGTCGCTGTTGTCGGGGAGATAGGAGAGCAGTTGCGCGACCAGGTCGCGGGCGTGGTGTTCGTCCTCGGCGACGAGGTCGGCGGAGCCCGAGTGTCGGGTGTGGACGGCCGGCCCGCCGAGTTCGTCGAGGTCGATCTGTTCGCCGGTGACCATCTCGACCATCCGCGGGGAGGCGATGGCCATCGCCGACATGCCTTCGACCATCACGGTGAAGTCGGCGAAGACGGGGGTGTAGGCGGCGCCGGCGATGCAGGGACCGTAGAGAACGCAGATCTGGGGGACGCGGCCCGAGAGCATCGAGTGGTTGTAGTAGTACTTCCCGATCCCCTCGCGATTGGCGAAAAAGCCGGTCTGCTGGTCGATTCGCCCGCCGGAAGAATCCATCAGGTAGAGGACGGGGCGGCCGGTCTTCAGGGCGCGCTGTTGCATCCGGAGGAACTTCTCGACGCCGCGCTCGGCCATCGAGCCCGCCTTCACGGTGAAGTCGTTGGCCATGAAGTGGACCTTGCGGTCGGTGAACTCGGCGGCGCCGGTCAGTAGGCCATCGGCGGGCAGGCGGTCGCCGTCGGTATCATCATCGGTGTTCTCGTCGGTTTCGGGCGATTCGGGGTGCCAGACGTCGAAGTTGGCGAACCTGCCGTCCTCGAAGAGCAGTCCCGAGGGCGGGCCGTCGGTCAGCGGCGGGTCGCCGTCGCCGGGGACGGGGTCGGTGTCGCCGAACCAGAGTTCGAGGCGGTCGCGGACGAACAGTTTCCCCTGCTCGGCGAGGCGCTCGCGGTACTTCGCCGGGCCGCCCCGCTCGATGTCTTCGATCTCCTCGCGGAGCGCTCGCTCGCGGTCGGTCGGTCCCAGGTCCTCCTCGATGTCGTCCGTGGCGTCGTCGCTCTCGCCGCCGTCGTCGATGGCGTGGACGACGGCGGGGTCGGACGCGTCGCCGATGTACACCTCGATCCGGCGGTCGCCCGTGTGCTGTTCGAGCGCCGAGGCGATTGCCGCGGCCTCGTCGGCGCTCGCGTCCTCGGCGATGCGGACCTTCATACCCCCTCCGTCGGCCGGCAGCGGTAAAACTCCTGTCCGGCGAGGGGGCCGACCACGCGCTCTCAAAGTTGATAGCGCCGGGCGACGCGTTAAGTAGGTGAACGGCGAAGCGACGGCATATGCGCGCCCGGACGCTCGTTCTCGCGGTTGTGGTCGTCGCCGTCGTCGCGTGGCCGGTGGGGTCGGTCACCGCCGTCGGGGCGGCGGCGAGCACCGGGTCTTCGAGCGCCGGGTCTTCGAGTGTGAGTGGGGCGGCCGGCGGGGTCGCGGCGGTCGGACCGCGAGTGAACGTCTCGGTCGACGGGGAACCGGTGAGCGGCGGGACGGCTCCGAAAGTCGGCGACGACCCCGAACTGACCGTGACGGCGGCGGTCGGGAACGACACGCTGTCGGGGGGTTCCGTCTC
>Ga0207755_100051_pt1 | contig 118438 bp, 102 predicted proteins | sample A23P2SouthBayCA_FD_187734 | JGI IMG/M metagenome (GOLD analysis project Ga0207755, IMG submission 187734) | Aerobic enrichment media microbial communities from Bioluminiscent Bay, La Parguera, Puerto Rico - A23 P2 (SPAdes) | ecosystem: Environmental > Aquatic > Marine > Unclassified ...
CGCGTCACGTATGACGCGCATCGTCCTCTCGTCTGGCGCTTGCTTACTCTCTGTAAACTCCGCCGCAATCGGGATCTTTTGCCCGGGCGAGACGATTGTGCAACCGTAGCCGTAGTAGTACTCGTCGTCGGTTGGATCGTAGCACTTCGACGCGTCTTGATCGGCGGGCATCGCCCCCAGGTCGGTTGAATCGATGCAGTAGGTCACATCGATCAGGCCGCGGCGGGCGGCCTGCTCGACGAACCGGTCAAAGACTTCGTCAACAACGTGTTCGAGGTCGGTGAGAAAGCGATCGACCGCGTCTCTCGACGGCGGTCGATCGAAGCCACAGCTCAGCCAGACGACCGTGTTCCGAAGCTCTCGCTCAACCGGACGAATGCCGTAGATGTCGTGGTAGTAGCAGTGGAGGAAGCCACGCATCAACTCTGGTGGTTCGTGCTCTCGTGTTCGCCCCGGCGGAGACGGGGCGAACACGTCGAACTCTTCAAGAAACCCGAAGGAAATGTGTTCAAACAACGCTAGTGTCTCGGTCTCCGCGACATTGAAGAACGACTCTACCGAAGGATCATCTTGCAGGGTCGCTGAGGCCATACCATCTCAGCATTCACCCTGCTCTTTGGTGTGGTAATCGTTCTATGACACCCTCCCAATCTCTTAGCCAGGATTCTCGCAAGACAGGTCGTTTCCTCGTTCCTGACCGGTGATCACCCACGGAGGAATTCTCGCCGTTCACGGCGGGGAGGAAGTCAAGGCGGCGATGCAAGGACAGGTGTCAGAAGCACCTGGCTCTCCACGCGCGCAGAGGAGAGTGCCCCCTCTCAAACACGCTAGACAATCTATCTAGCCCGCAACAACCGGGGTATCCACAGGCGTAGCGAGTTCACTTCTGTCGGTTGAACCCGTGAGAGACAGTATGCACCGACTGCTCCCGAGCAAACCGACGGTCGAAGACAATCACCGCAAGCCACAGTTCATCAGTCTTGAAGACGAGGAGACAGATTCGATTATGTCCGCTCTCTCGACGAGCGTCGCGCGTGACGTCCTCGCAGAGTTGCATCGCAATCCGGCCCCGCAGTCAGAACTCGCGGACCGCGTCGGCACGTCGATTCAGAACGTCGATTACCACCTAGAGAGCCTCGTTGCGGCCGGACTCGTCGAAGTTGTCGACCAGTGGTATTCAGAGAAGGGCAGAGAGATGAACGTCTACGCCCCCCTGAACGGACCGATTGTCCTCGCTCCCGAGAGTCACAGGCAATCGGACGGCACCCCCCAGACGGTTGATTCCGAAACGATCGCGAACGCGTCCCGTCTCAGTGACTGAGTCGCAGCTGCTGTGAGGAGGCCCGAACTTCACGATAGACCGACACAGAAGAAAATGCTCGGACAGCTGTAGATGGATCGGCTGGTCTTCAAATACGCACGATTCGATATATCCCGCAACGTCACCGGGCACGAACGTAGTTCTCGGTCCTGACCAACGCTGATCGAAACCGTCCCTGTTTCAGGTCCTGAAACGTTGCGGCGCTTTTGATCAGGGAGCGGTGGAATAGTCTATCTATGTCCGACACCCCAGCGTCGAACACTGTGCCAGTTCACGAGAGCGACCCGCCGACGTACGAGGGACTCCCGCTGATCGGGAACACGCACCAGTTGGTCCGTGAGCAGGGCGGCCTGTTCGAACAGGCGGCAGCGAAAGGCGACGTCGTCAGACTGCGTATCCTCGGGATGGGCGATCTCTATCTCGTTTCTCACCCCGACCTCGTCGACCGGATTCTCGTCGACGAGAGGGACAGATTTCGGAAAGCGACCCAGAGCCAGGACGACCTGTCAGACCTCCTCGGACAGGGGTTGATACTCAGCGAGGGCGACCTCTGGGAGCGTCAGCGCGAGCGGATCCAGCCGGCCTTCTACATGGAACAGATCGCGGAATACGCGGACACGATGTCCGTCGCCGTTACCGAGGCATCCGAGGACTGGACCGGGACCCCAATCGTCAACATCGAAGACGAAATGAAAGCGCTGACGCTCAGGATCCTGGTGACCTCGATCTTCGGGTCGGATATCGAATACGAAGAGCGAGGCATCCGGGAGACCGTCGCGAACTTGCAGGAACCGGGACAACCCGCGAAACAGCCGATCGCGCGGATGGTTCCGAAGTGGGTCCCGATCCCGATGTGGCGGCGATACAAACAGGGCATCGAAGAGATGGAATCGGTCATCGAGGCGGTCGTCGAATCCCGTCGGGGTGCGGAAGACGAACACAGCGACCTCCTCTCGATGCTGCTCACGGCGACAGACGAGGAGGGTGACGGGATGTCGGAGAAACTCCTTCGGGACGAACTGATGACGTTTCTCTTCGCCGGCCACGAAACGACCGCGACCGCGCTCACCTTCACCTGGTATCTGCTCTCCCAGAACCCCGACGTCGAGCGGAAACTCGTCGCGGAAATCGACGAAGTACTCGGTGACCGCCCCCCGACGTTCGGAGACCTCCCAGACCTCGAATACACGGAACAGGTACTCGAGGAGGGGATGCGAATCTATCCTCCGGTCCCCCAGATACCGCGCGAGACCACTGAATCCCTCGAACTCGGCGGGTACGAAATCCCCGGCGGTGCGACCGTCGCGCCGTCGCAATGGACGATTCACCGCGACGAGCGGTTCTGGGACGACCCGATGACGTTCCGCCCGGAACGGTTCGCCGGGGAGAACGACCGTCCGCGGTTCGCGTATTTCCCGTTCGGGGGCGGTCCGAGGCGGTGTATCGGCCAGCAGTTCGCGATGGTCGAAGGGAAACTGATACTGGCAGCACTCGCACGACGGTACCATCTCGACCTCGTCTCTGACCCGGATATCGACCTCTCGGTGAGTATCACCACCCGCCCCATCGATCCGATTGAGATGCGGGTCGAACCCCGCGACGAGCACTGAAGCGAAACAGTTGCACACACGGTAACTTCCCGGTCTGTCAGCACTCGGTTACCGGACCAAGTGCATGTCAGAATACAATGGATACCGCTATACTGTGGCCCCTCCGCAATCAACGCATTTCGACGAGGTCAACGAGGAGGTCGGTATCGACGGATATCAACGCTGATGACGATTCTCCGTCGTCGGAATCGGAGGGAACGAATTTCACTCTCTCCGACTCAGTATCAGAAATCACGTCGAAACGGGGCGTGTGGCGGTCTCCAGTCCCCGGTCGAGGTCGCCGGCCTATCCGTGAGATGCGGTCGTCGCCGTTATCGCTATCAGTCATATGTCGAATCATAGTACGGAAGCGTAGATAAAGCGGGGTTCAGTGCTTCAGACTCAGAAACTGGGAACGGTTCACCGACGGTGGCACCGAAGCGGGCGTCCGGGGTTCCTCACGAGCGAATCGTCAGTGGTTCACGTTCGATACCTGCCCGCAAGACCGGACTTCGTGAGCGCCGTTGTGTTAATCGGCTGCGGGTGGCTGCATCGCAGTGACTTCCACTTCGAAGCCGCCGTCTCCGAGTTCGATATCGACGTCATCGACCGTGGTTCTGAACGTTCGGCGGTGGTAGCCGTCGCTACTGACTTCGATCTGTTCTCTGACCAGACCCGCTTCTCGAAGTCGATTGAGACGTCGATATACGGTCGGTCTGGAGGCTCCGGACTCGTCCGCGATCGCTCGCGCCGTCTTCGGTTCGTCTCGAACTGCTCGGAGAAATTCGTGGACGTAGCTGTCACTGAGGAGTTCGATCAGCGTCTCGGGAGACGCGGTCGGATCAGTCGTCTCCATTGGCAGACTCGCGGCCTGTGGCGGGTGTTCTGTCTTCGACATCTCAAATCCCTACCCGGACATTTCCCGCCCGACTGTTGGAAGGTATCGGCTACGTGCGTCGTCGCCGCCGTCTGACACGGGCTAGCTATGTTGTGTCCGCTCATCGCTTTCGACGTGGAGGCTGCCTCTCCGGATGAGAGAGCACGCTGACCCGAACGAGGGAGAATGAAATCGAGTCCGACTCGAGAGGGCGGTTCTCGCTATCGATCGGACAGGACCGACATGGTCGTGAGACCCATCGACCGTCTCGATCGAAGTCAATCCAGGGAAGTGTCGCCCCCGACCAAAGACAGTCAGCGTCCCGGGACTGGGTCCGAGGGTCGGCTCGGAGAGCGATCCTTTGCGCTCGTAGTGATGGTCACCGAGAACCCGTCGTCGCGCACGTCTACCGTGATCGACTCCAGAGTGGCTTCGAAGACGGTTCTGTGATGTCCGTCCGCATCGTAGGTCATGCTGGTCTCGACGAGGCCGGCCTCCTGAAGGCTGTTCAACCGGCGGTAAACTGTCGGGCGCGACGCGTCGCATTCCTCCGCGAGCGCTCTCGCTGGCTTCGGTTCCGTGCGGACGGCTTCCAGAATTCGCTGGGTGTACTCCGTGTCCAACAGCTCCAGCAGTTCTTCCGAAGCTGTTCGTTTCTCAGTCGCGTCCGATCCGTCCGCTTCCTCGTGTGGTGACTCGCGTAGGGGCATCCGATCTCTCACGTCTTGTCGTTCGCGGTGCGTCCTCCCGAGGCTACTGGCAACTCGCGTTGTCACCGGTTCCGGGGTATGGCTACGTGTATTGCTGTGTCACTCAGTGACACCCCCAGACGGACTACAGGATCGCCGTCTGGATCGTTTCCATGACTGAAACACTGGTACGGTCATTAGATACCGCCGGCCCGAACGCTCTCACAAGCGGATGGTACACTATCGATCGAGCGGTCTACGTATCGTCTCGCGCGAGAGGATTCGGTGGCGAGAACTCCGTCTGTCGCCCGACCAGACGACGGCTCCGGCCGGCGGCAGATCAACCGAGTCTGCCGGTCATTCCGACTATCACAGGTGTTCAGATGCCGCTCTTTCCGAGTGCCCATCCCCAGTAGCCGCGGGCAGAAACGAGGAACACACGATATCGAGTCCGCGTGAATCGAGGGGGAACTGGTCTCACGGAGCGTCGGAATCCGTCCACGGCGGGACTGAACGCGGGGACTGTTCGACCCGATTCCGCAGGTCCACGCCCGATTGGATGCCCACTGCCGACGTCATCAGTGACTACCCCGACAGGCAAGTGCTCGTTATCGGGGATACTATCGTCGCCCACGCTCTCGCTCTTCTGCTCCGACGAACGGGATACGACCCGCTGTTCGTGACAGGACAGGGGCAGTCTACCGAGTCGCAGCTGACGTTCCTGTGCCCGGCAGCGTATCGCGTTCTCCACGCACTCGGCGCCGGCGAACATCTCCGCGATAACGGCGTTGCTCTCGAACGCATCGCTGTCCAGCGGGTCGATTCACGGGGAGACACCGCGACCACGCTGTCGAGCAGTGCGAACGCAGAACGAACGGCAGCGGTCCTCGCTCGAACGAAGCCTCTCAAGCGCGCTCTCGAACCCCCGTCTCCCAACGACCTCCGGAGACACGAACGCTGTGTCGAGGAACTCTCACAGACCGAAGACGGCGTCGCAGTAGAGTTCGAGGACGGCATTCGAGAGTGGTTCGACGTTGTCGTCGACGCGAGTGGGGCCGATCCGTCGATTCGATCTGACAGTCATATCCCCCCGAGACACGTTTCGCTGACGCAGTATGAGACGACCATCGACGGGGGATCGGACCGGAACTACTTACGAGAGGACTGGTATCCGAACGCACTCGTACAGTACCTACCGCGGCCCGATTCGTCGGGGACCATCCAGAGGGTCACCCTTCCGGATTCCGATAGCCGGGCGGCCCTGAACCACGACTGCGACGGCGAGCCCCGCATTCCGCTCGCGGAGTTCGAGGACGAACTAACCGAACACGAACGAATGACGGTCCGACAGACGAGACTGTCGACTCCTGATCTGGCCCGGGACTGGTGGGGAAACGGTCGCGTGGTCTTTTGTGGACCGTCGGCGTACCCGGTCGCTCCCGCGAGCGGGTGTCGCGCCTCGTTCGGGATCGGGGACGCCCTGGCGTTCGTCTCGGAACTGACTCACGAAACACGGTCTCCGACGGAGATCGTCGATGCCTACGTGACCCGCCGCGTGGACCGATTCGAGACCCTCCGCGAGACGGCAGAGGCCGCTCGAACCGGCCACGACTACCCGCCCCCGGACACGAATCAAACGTCCCTCGGCGGCCTCGCCCTGTTCCGGACGGTCGCGCTCGGTTCGTTCCTCGACACGTCGCTGTCGCCCTTGCGGCTGGACGCCCTCGGGTGAGGGCGAACGGGCTCTGTCACGTGTCGTCGTCGAACAGCAATCCGAACGTCTTCCGCTCGGCGATCCGGAGGTGCTTGTTGAACGTGGGCTGGGTGATATCGAGCCGGTCAGCCACCTCGCTCCCGTCGTGTTCGCGCGGCCACTCGAAATACCCCTCTGAGAGCGCCGTCCGTAGGACTTCGAACTGCCGGTCCGTGAGCTCCGACTGAAGCCAGTCGCTGAGCTCCGCCGGACTGCGCTCTCGCCGACGGTGCTGGCGTCTGGCCACGAGGTCGAGCGACGGGGCGATATCCCGGAGCCGTTCGACGAACGACCGGACGTCGGCCTGCTGGGGGACCTCCACAGTCACCGTCGTCTCGCCGGGTTCAGCGGCAGTCTCCCGCAACACGCCCCCGTACTCGGCCATTGGTGCCCCGAACCAGTCATCGGTACGGGATTCGACGAGAACGGAGTCGGCCTGCTCGTTCACGACTTCGACCGACCCCGGTAACGTCCGGTCCGCGACCGCTGGCGCATCGTCGGGAACGCCGTCCTCAAAGCTGAAGTAGACGCTCACGGACCCATCCTGTCGGGCGACAGTCCGCTCGTGTCGAACGCGACAGTCGGCCTCGTTCGCTGCGCGTGCGACCGACAGCGCCTCGCCCGGGCCGCGGAACTCGAGTTCCACCGTCTCGTCGGATTCGAGCGCTCGCCGTCGTTCGACCGCCGCGATCGCGTTTGCGATCGAGGCCCCCAACTGTGCGAGGACGTCCCGTTCGCGGTCACCAAAGGCGTTCGGCGAGTCAGTGCCGACGGTCAACACGCCGTGTGTGACTCCGTCGTAGGTTAGCGGGACGGCACAGAGCGACTGGTACCCCTCCGAGAGTCCGTGACGGCGCCAGTCGTCGGCCGGACCGGCGCCCACCAGCGAGTCCGCGACTCGTACCTCGTCGGACTTCCAGGCTGCGACCGCGGGGTGGGGATCCGCCGTGTCGTCCGCGGTCGACAGGTTCAGTTTCTCGACGTACTGGTCCGCAGATCCGACGACCGCCCGTGGCGACAGCCGGTCGGAACCGGCTTCGAGACCGCCGAGCCACGCGAGGTCGTACGGCCCTGAACTGGCGAGACGCTCGCAGACTGCTCGCTCTATTTCGCCGGGGTCCGAGGCGTCCGTGATCGCGGCCTCGACCCGCTGAGTGAGCCGGGCGATACGGTCCAGTCGTTCCGCCCGCTCGGTCTGTGTGCGCAGTTGCTCTTCGCGTGTCGCGAGACGCTGCTGACCCTCGAGATGGTTGAGAGCAGCCTCGAGAGTCGCGGCGAGGACGTGCGCCGCCTGGATCGTCTCGGAACCAAGTGTACTCTCCGGCGACCCCACGAGCAGGATACCGTGATTCCCGAGCGCCAGCGCCCGCCACTCCGCGAGGTCGGCCAGCGCAGTCGGGCTCTCGTTTTCGTCTCCGAGGAATCCGGACTCGCTGTGCCCGCCGTCGGAAGCGACGATCGTCCCGGTGGCGAATCCGTTCCAGAGCGGACCGTCACCAGGACCGACGGGAGCTGTCGCGACCTCGGACGGGAGGGGACCGGCGAGTGCCTCCGGTCGAAGCACGCCGTCGTCTCCGTCGTAGAGAAAGACGCCGACAGCGGGGAGTTCGAGCGCCTCTGTGGCCGCATGTACGGCCGTCCGCGTCGCCTCTTCAGGCGTGTCCGCGGTCGCGAGATCATCGGTCGCGTCGTCGAACGAGGCCATGCGCTGCTCGCGGGCTTTGCGGTCCGTGATGTCACGGCTAAGGATCGCGACCCGAAGCGAACCAGTCGGCCACTCGATCGTATAGAAGTCCGACCGCACCCAGCGAGTCTCACCGTCAGGCCGGACGATCCGGTATTCGCGCGTATATCGTTCGTCCGTCGTTCCCGCCTCGAGGTCCTCTCCGATGTCCGCGATGAACTCTCGGAACTCGCTCTCCTCCTCGGGATGGAGCGTGTCGAAGAACCCGTTGTCGTAGCGCTCGAAGATGCGCTCCAGCGGTTCGCCCCAGATAGACTCGTATCCGGCGTAGAGGTCCTCATCGCCGAGCGTCGGGTTCGAGAGTTCCGCCGCCCGCGTGAGATAGATCGACTCGTCTATCCGTTCCAGGATCTCCCTGAGTCGGCGCTCGGTGTGTCGCTGTTCCGTCACGTCACGCATAATCGCGAGATATCGTGACTCTCCGTTGAGTGTCGTCGGGGTGGCGTTGTTCTCGAGCCAGCGACGGCGGCCGTCCGCGCGCTCTATCAGCCACTCGAACGTCCGCTTCTCACCACTGGCCATCACGTCTCTGACGATCTCTCGTGCGCGCTCGGTAGAGTACCCCTCTTCACCGACGTTGATCGCTGCTTGCCCTTCGGCAAGCAGTTCCTCCCGGTCGTATCCGGTCAGATCGCACATAGTCTCGTTGAGGTCGACCAGATCGCCCGTCTGGGGGTCGTGCACGGTTATCGCGTCTGTCACGCCGTTGAAAATCTGTTCGTACTCCCGTTCGCGGCGCTTGCGTTCTGTCACGTCACGGGTGATCGAGAGGTACCGCGTCTCCCCCCTAATCTCGGCGGGCGTACCGGTGACTTCTAGCCACCGATGCTCGCCGTCGGCCGTCTCCACCTTCCATTCGAACGTCTCAGTCTCGCCCGACGAAACCACTTCACGGACGAGTTCTCGGGCTTCGTCCATCGTGTACCCGTCCTCGACGACGCTAATGCCCGGTATGTTCCGGCCGAGGATCTCCTCGCGGTCGTGGCCTAACAACTCGCACATCGTCTCGTTCACGTCGATAATCTCGCCGGTCTCGGGGTCGTTGACGGTTATCGCGTCCGATACGCCGTTGAAGATCTGTTCGTACTCGCGCTCGCGGCGCTTGCGTTCGGTGACGTCCTGAACTCGCCCCACGATCCGGTCGACGGCTCCGTCCTCGTTCGTGACCGGAAAGCGTGTGACGCTGACCCACCTGGTCTCCCCGTCACGTTCGATGCGGTACTCCCCTTCGTATGCCTCCTGTAAGGTTCCGGCCTGAACGTCGTTGATCAGCCGTCTGACGTCGGCCTCGTACCGGTCCTGGTCGTCGGGGTGGGCCGCGTCGACGAACGACGTTGGGTCTTCGGCGAGTTCACTTACGGAGCGGCCATAGATATCCTCGTAAGAGGGGTTGATGTAGAGAATCTCCGAGAAATCAGCCGTCGAAACGTACACGATTTCGTCGATGTGTTCGGCGATGAGCCGGAAGCGCCGCTCGCTCTCGCGGAGTTCGCGAGCGCGTTCGACTCTGTCGAGCGCAGACCTGACGTGACGGGCGAGGATTTCCGCGGCATCGACGATGACGTCGTCGAACTCGTCGTCTCGCCGGTTGACCGCACCGAGCAGTCCGTGCCCGTCGATCGAGACGAGGACCGCGTCTCCCGGCGGTGACCCTCCGTCCAGTGTCTCGGGGTCGTACACGCCGCTGGTCTCCCGCTCGTAGACACCGTATTCGAAATCTCCGGATTCGAGTTCTCTCGGCCTGGCGTCCAGCGGCAAATCTTGGACGTCGTCGCCGCTGGCGACTGGCGCCAGGACGCTGGACTCTCCGTCCTCGTGAAGCCAGCACGTCGGGAGCCAAAGGTCCAGGACCTCCGTCGCGGCGTCGACGGCGGCCTCGCAGACCGCTTCGGCCGTTTCGGCCTCCTGGAGCTGGTCCGTCGACTCGTGAAGCGCGCGAATCATCCGTTCCCGACGCTTGCGGTCCGTGATATCGCGCTGCATCGAGAGAATGCGGTCTTCACCGTGGATCTCGGCCGCGTCGACTGTCGCCTCGATCCAGCGTCGCTCGCCGTCTCTGGTCTCCTGCTGCCACTCGACGGTTTCGGGTTCTCCCGTCTCCATGACCCGCCGACAGATCTCCCTGGCCCGCTGTTTCGTGAAGCCCGCCTCGCTCGCCGTGAGTCCGTCGAATCCCGCACGGCGTACCTCGTCGACGCCGTCATACCCCAGCCGGTCGAGAAGTGTTTGATTCGCGTCGAGCGGTTCCGCAGTGTCCGGGTCCTGGACGACGATCGCCTCGTTGACGCCGTCGAAGATCTGCTGGTACTCGCGCTCCCGACGCTTCTGCTCGGTTACGTCGCGGTCGATCGAGACGTAGCGCAACTCGCCGCCGATCTCGACGGTCGTTCCTTTGACGTCCAGCCATCTGATGTCCCCGTCGCGGGTTTCGACTGCCCACTCGGTCTGTTTGGGTCCCCCCGTCTCGACTACTTCTCGGACGAACGCCCGGGCCTGGTCCATCGTGAAGTCGCTGTCAGTGGGGCTGTACCCGACGACCCCCATTTCGAGGATTTCCTCGCGATCGTAGCCCAGTATCTCACAGAACGTGTCGTTCACGTCCAGTAACTCGGCCGTTTCGGGGTCGTGGATCGTGATGGCGTCGTGAACTCCGTTGAATATCTGCTCGTACTCGCGCTCGCGGCGTTTTCGCTCGGTGATATCCCGATTGATCGTCAGGACCCGGTCTTCGCCACCGATGGTCGCCGCTGTGGCGTTCACCTCGTAAACGCGCTCCTCGCCGTCGGCGTGTTCGACCTTCCATTCGACGGTTTCGGGAGTGCCGGTCTCCGCGACGCGCCCGATGATCTCGTCGCCCCGTTCTTTCGTGAACCCTTCGTTGGAGACGCTCAACCCCTCGACTCCGAGCTCGCGAATCGTCTCCGCGTCGTAGCCGAACTGCTCGACGTAGGTCTCGTTCACGTCGACTAGATCGCCGGTCTCGGGGTCGTGGACCGCGATAGCGTCGTTGACGCTGTCGAATATCTGCTCGAACTCGCGCTTTCGGCGTTTGCGCTCGGTGATATCGCGAACGCTGGCCAGGATCCGTTCCTCGCCGCGGACGTCGGCGGTACTCAGGTGAACCTCCACCGGGAACGTGTCACCGCCGCGCCGCTGATTTTGCCACTCGAACAACTGCGGGTCGCCGGCGCGAGTCGCCTCTATGCGCTCCTGGGCCTCCTCGTACGTCCGGTCCGGTCCGGTGACTGTGTCTATCGTCTCGCCGACCAGTTCGTCCCGGTCGTACCCGTGCATCCCACAGAACCTGTCGTTCACGTCCACTATCTCACCGGTCCCGGCGTCGTGCAACACGAGACCGTCCGAGACGCTGTCGAATACCGACCGGTACGTCCGTTCGAGTTCGCGGCGCTCGGTGACATCTCGGGAGAGCGCGAGCACACGGTCCTCTCCCGCGATGGTCGCCGGCGCGAGGTTCGACTCTAACAGTCGCTCGTCGCCGGACGCCGTCTCGATCATCCACTCGACCGTCTTCGGTTTCCCCGTCGCTGCGACCCGTTGCTGAATCTCGTACCCTTTCTCCTCGGTAAACCCCTCTTCGCCGACACTGAATCCGCCGATATCCATTTCGGTCAGCGCCTCGCGACTGTAGCCGGTCAACTCGGCCATGGTCTCGTTGACCTCGACCATCTCCTCCTCCCAGGGGTCGTGGATCGAGATGATGTCGTTGACGTTGTCGAAGACCTGTTCGTACTCTCGCTCGTGACGGCGTCGCTCGGTGACGTCGACTGACGACCAGAGCACGAGCTCGCGACCGCCTATCCGCACTGTCTGGAGGCGCGTTTCGATCCATCGGACTGCACCTTCGGCCGTCGTTACCGGCCATTCGACCTCTATCGGGTCGTCCCGGTCGGTGACGCTGGAGACGACGTTCATCGCGCGCTCGTGGTCGTATCCGGGAACGTCCGCGGTGAAATCGCCGACTCGCATCGAGACGACGTCGTCGCGGTCGTATCCCAGAAGGTCACAGAGAGCCCGGTTGGCGTGAATCAACGCGCCCGAGTCCGGGTCGTGCAGCATCGCGATCCCCGCGACGCTGTCGTACAACTCCCGGAAACTCGTCCAAGCGTGTTCCTCGTTGACCGCGGAGACTACCTCGTCGGCGAAGAGATCCGGGTCGTTGTCGACGAGTTCCTTCGGGAGTATCTCAGTTGCACCCGCCGACAGCGCGTCCGCGACCTGCGTATCGTCCCACCCGTCGACGAGCAGAACCACTGGTCGGTTCGGTCGCTGGTCCGTCCACTGTTCGATGGCAGCGGTGCTCTCGACGCCCGATGTTTCGGCGTCGATGACCAGACAGTCCACGCGGCGGTCACTGACCGGACCGCTAGCGATTTGCTCCGGGTGAACGGAGAGACATTCGACCGACTGGCCGGTCTCGTCCTCCCACCCGGAGAAGCACTCGGCGACGTCATCGACTCCTCCTGCCACTCCGAGACGTACCGCGGTCGACCCCACCGGAAACATGGGTCAATGTTCGCCTCAACGACCGTAAATCGTTCGTGTGATCTCAGAGACATCCGAGGTCGGAACCCGTGAATCCAAACACGATTCTCGGGGTCGGTTCGGACTAGTCGGTCCCTTCCTCCGAAACCAGACTGACCCGAACTGGGCGATTCCGGTGTCACGAGAGGACTGGTCTCGGCGTTCTGACAGCGATGAGAACACCCGGCCGGAGAGTGGTAGCGTGTGTGAGTTGAGCAGTGACCGCCGGTCAGTCGTCGGGCGAAACGGGAGTTCCGGTCGGTGCGTCGGGTTCGGTAGTCGGCGAGTCCGCGTAGCGCGACCACACTGCGATCATGCTCGGTAGGACGAACACGGCGACGACGAATGAGGTGACCATCGCGAGAACGACCAGCGTTCCGAAACTCTGGAACTGCGGGTGAGGATGCAACAGGAGCGCGCTGAACGCGCCGGCGGAGGTGAGCGTGCTCCCGAGGAGGGCGCCGCCGGTCCCGGTGGTCGCCGCTACGAGCGCCTCGTGAACTGGCCGTCCCCGTTCGCGCTCCTGAGCGAACCGGTCGCTGACGTGGATGTTGTAATCGATACCGATCCCGATGACCAGACTCAACAGCAGCGCCGTCAACAGCGTCAGCGGAACTTCGAACAGCCACATCCCGCCGATGACCAGCGCCGACACGAGCACGATGGGCACGGCAGTGACCGTCCCGAGCGAGGCGCTTCCCGCGACCAGCCTGAACACGACGGTCAACAATACACCGACAGCCAGGAGCGCGATCACCAGCGTCTCGAGAATGCTCTCGGCGGTCTGTGAAAGTTCCGCCGCGTTGAGCGTGCCGGTGCCGACGGCAGTGGCCGACACGGCGTCGCCACCCTCGGCGCCAGCAGCGATCTCCCGCATCCCTTGCGACTGCTCTGAAATCGTCGCGTCCGGTTCGATCGGCACGATGACGCGAAGCGACCGATATTCGCCGCCATCCCGGTCGATGACCTCGCTGGCTCGGTTCGGCGCAGCGGCGTACAGGGCGTCGAACACCGCCTCGACGTCCTGTTCGGGCAGCCCATCGGAGTCGGTGTCGGCTGCCGCGAGCGTCTCGGCGACGGACTCGTCTTCGGCGGCGACCGCTGCGAGGACGGTCAACGGGGAGGTCACCGGGACCGTTTCGCCTTGCTGGTAGACGACATCTGTCTCGGCGGCGGTCTCGTGAGCTCTCCGTAGTGTCTCTATGACCTCGGGACTGGTCACGTCCCTCTCGACGAGGACGTTCGACTGGCTTTGGGCGTCTTCGTCGGCAGCCCGGTAGCGTTCGGCGACGTAGCTCCGCTCCGTCGCTTCCTCCGAGACGTCCCACGCGAGCGGGCCGGGGAGGTTCTGTTTCCAGTCGGCGACGTTCCCGTCGCCCTGCTGGATCGACTGTCGGTCCAAGTCCGTCCAGGCGACAGCACCGGCCGATCCCGCGACGAGCGCGACCACGATGACGACCGGGGCCGCGCGCCTGGCGAGGACCGCACCGCTTGTCAGCACCGGTTTCAGTACGTCGCCCTTGCCGAGCGGCTGTTTGCGCCGGTCGAGACCGACTCGTTCACAGAGACGGTCGACCGTCACTTTCAGCGCCGGTACGAGCGTCAGAGAGATGATAAACGTCGAGAGCACTCCCAGCGTGATCGCGTAGGCGAGTTGCTCGATGACGGTGAACTCGTTGGTGGCGTTGGACAGGAATCCGACCATCGCGGTCAGCGTCACCAGTCCGAGCGCAATCGCCACCGAGGAGAGACCGCGTCTCATCGGGGCCCGGATCCCCTCGTCGCCCCCGCGCTGTTCGCGGTACCGCATGAAGACGTGGAGCCCGTAGTCGACGCTCAGTCCGACGATGAGTACGGGGCCGACGATCACCGATATGCCGGCCGGGATCTGTAACCACCCCAGAATACCGAACATCCACAGCACCGAGAGGACAACTCCGGTGAAACCGACCAGGACATCGATGACGTCGCGGTAGGAAAACGCCAGCACGGCGAGGATGAGCAGGAGTGCGGCGGGCACGATCAGTTCCATCGTGTTCTGGAAGTACTGCGCGTTGGTCGCGGCACTGGCGTGTTCGCCCGCGGTGAAGTACTCGGGGCTGTCGCGCTCGTTCGCGGCTTCGTACAGGGCGGCGGTCGCCGCTGTCCGCGCGTCGCCGTCCGCGAACTGGAACACGATCCGGTGGCTCTCCGCGGTCGTCGCCCCGGGCTCGTAGCCCGCTGGCAACAAGTTCAGGGCCGACGACCCCTCGGTGAGCGACTCCGTGACGTGACGTTCGACAGTCGACTCGCTCGCACTCTCGAGCGCCGCGATCTGCTCGTCCAACGTCGCGTCTCGGTCGCCCGCAACCCGAATCGCGACGAGGTTGGCGACCCCGACCACTTCTCGGTCGCCGAGCGCTGTCGCCACCGACTCGTTCTCACGGGCGGACTGCTGGAACCGGAGTGAATCCAGCAGTACTGGTTTCGAGAGGGCGTTCCCGTCAGCGCGGACGTAGACGGCTGCCCGGCTGAGGTCTCCTCCGCTCGAGTCGTTTTGGGCACCGTAGCTGTCCTGTATGTACTCCATCTTCTGGGCGATTTCCGTATCGCCCAGGTCCTCGTTCGCGCCACTCTCGTTCCCCATCTGGAGCTGCGTGACCCCAGCGGCGACACCGGCCGTCAGGACGAGCAACAGAACGAGCACTGCCAGGTTGTGCTCGGTGACGAAGCCGAACATCTTCTCTAGCGAGCGCTTCATCGGTTGCCCCTCCGTCGAGCGACCGGGTCGCCGGCGGCGACGTCTCGCTGCCATTCGTGTGGAAGGCTATCCACTGGAAGCGGTTCCTGCGGCATCGTGTTCGGGACTCCGAGCCCGGCCCGCGTATAACCGGGAACAGTGTTTCACCGTCAGAAACGTTCGGTTCCAGATCCCGAGCGCTCCCGAGTACCGTCGCGCTCGACGCGGACACTCTCCCCCGTCGGTTTCGTGTTCTGCGTACGGCTCTCCGAGACCCGTCCGAGAGTCTCACGGAGGCCAGTGACAGCACGTGCTCTTCGAGACTGGGCTCTCTGGTCAGTCGCGCTCGACGAACCGATCGCCGAAAAAGCCGCCCAGCGCCCCGAGAGCGACACTGGAGCCAGCCACGAACACCAGTCCGAGGGCAAGCACAGCGACAGTCACCGGTTCGATACCGCCATCGGGGAGACGCGACAGTCCGGACGCGATACCGATTGTCACGAACCCGGAGATCACGAACGCAGGTAGCATCGCGACGAGTCCGGAAAGAGCACCGACAGTCGCCGGTCGCTCGGGCGTGTGACCGGCGAGATACGCGGCAACGCCGCCACCGAGAAGCGGCGAGAACGGAAGGAACGAGAGCACCCAGGTCGCGACCGCTCCGAACACCGCATAGGTTCTGCTTGTCGTGGTCGGTGCGGTCGATTCGGCTCGACGGCGTGCCCGACGGCGCGCAACACCGAATCCAAGTCCGAACACGAGTAACCCGGCCCCTGTCACCACGAGTCCGATCGCGGTCCAGTTCACGACTTCGGTCACGAACGTCAGCATCTCTGCCTCGGAAAGCGTGCGGTCTACGAGCCCAACAGTGATCTGGCCGGACTCGATACCCTCGGCGAGCAGTTCTCGATCGGCGAAGCCGAACAGGGCACTGCCCACAGACGCGAGAACGATCCCACCGATGGTGATACAGCCGGCGACGACCCACTCGAGATACGCTGGTACTCGGTGAGGAGACGATTGTACTGTTGACCCAGACATGGCGGGTCACAATTCGGGCACCGTCCTTACGAACCTAGAAGCAGTGTTTCAGAGCCGGAAACTCGGCGGGGCGCTTGAATACAGTCCACTCCGTCCGTTTAGCTAGCCGCCGGTCGGAGGCGGCCCGGATAAGTATCCGACACTACCACCCTGCCCACCCCACTCGTTGTGCTGACCCGCCCGCGGCTGGAGGCGGCAACGTATCCGGCCGACGCAGCTTTCCGCCCTGTCCCCCCCGCACCCCCCATTTATCGGTTCGCTCGGACCGACAGAGGAGGGAAAACCAGAGCTCACACTCCGATCGACGACGGTCACACTCGAAACCAGCCGCTGGTGACAGCGAGACTTCAGTAGCTGTGGTGGAGCGGGTCGTTCATCTTCTGGAGCGACTCCGAAGGGAGACGGCGGGTCAGATGATTCGACTATCGGAGGAAGAGGTGTCCCCGCTCAATCCGCTGAAATCCATGTCCTCGAAATGCTGCGGTGTGGAATCCTCAGTGGCGTACACGTAGAGTGCAGTCTTTGCGACGCCGCTGATGGCTTTTCCGATCAGGAGTCCGACGCCGACGACAGTGCCGCCGACGAGGACTGCGGCGGGCATCTGCGCGTCACCGAGGCCGTCAGTCGCGACGAAGGCCCCAGCCCCGAGTCCGATACCGACGAGGACGACCAGGCCGGTGACGATATCGACCGTGCCCATCGCTCCGATCGACTCGCCCCAGGTGTCCCTGAAGGTCCCGGCGCTCTCCTCGAACACCTCTCGGACCGAAGGGTCTCGGAAGACGATCACTGGCACGACGAAGTACGTCATGACGCTCCAGGCGACGGTGAACACCCCCGCGACGATCTCGGAAACGATGCCGTCCTGCGATTCGATGCCCCTGATCACCACGCCGACGACCGCAGCGACGAGCGACCACGCCAGCAAGGGTACTTTCCGGTCCCACGCCGTTGCCAGCGCCGGCCATATCTCGGGGTCTTTCCCATGGAAGGCCTCACGTGTCGCCGCGACCAGCGCCGCCGAGAAGAACGAAGCGACGAACGTCTCGACGAGGTAGGCGACGAAGAGCGCAGCGAACAGCACCGGCCCGGGATCCCGAAGGAACGGGCCAGTGGTAAGTAGACTCCCGAACAGCGTCAGGACGAATGCGATACCCGCCGCCCCTCCCAGCAGGGGCAAGGCGAGTAGTTTCGGGTGCGCGCGCAGCACGCGAACGCTCCGGCGTGCCATCCCGAATCCAGTTTTGAACCGACTGATAACACTCATGACGAGTAGTGATCGACGCCGAGACCGTTTGTAACGAGTCGCGGCGTTTCACGTCCTGAAACACGGGGGATCCCACCTCCGAAGACCCAGAGGACCGGGAGTATTCGGACAGAAATCCAGTCGTTTCCCGCCTTGAGACCAGTGTTTCTCGGGGTGAAACGTGACGCCCATCTATACGTCTGAATCGGGGCAACGACTGACCCACAATGCCAGCTATACGGACAGACGGACTCACGAAACGATACAGCGGCGGAGTACTCGGGACGGAGGTCACGGCTATCGACGACCTCGACCTCGTCGTGCGGGAGGGTGAAGTGTACGGCTTCCTCGGACCGAATGGAGCCGGGAAATCGACGACGATAGACGTGTTGCTGGACTACGCTCGCCCGACCGCGGGAACGGTCGAAGTACTCGGCCACGAGGTCCAGGCGAACCCCGGAGCCGTCAGCGACCGCGTCGGTGTCGTTCCGGAGGGATACGGACTGTACGAGCGGCTCACCGGGCGCAGAAACCTCGAACTCGCGATCGACTGGCAGTCCGGAACCGACGACCCGGATCGGTTACTCGACCGGGTCGGACTGGCGGCCGAGGATGCGTCGCGTCCGGTCGGGGACTACTCGAAGGGAATGACCCAGCGACTCGCACTGGCGATGGCGCTCTCGGGCGACCCCGACTTGCTGATCCTCGACGAACCGTCCTCCGGACTGGACCCGAACGGGATCCGACGGCTCAGGGAGATCGTCCGCGAAGAAGCAGACGGCGGAACCACCGTGTTCTTCTCGAGTCACGTCCTCAGTCAGGTCGAGGCCGTCTGTGACCGCGTCGGAATTCTCGACGACGGGGACCTCGTCGCTGTCGACACTGTCGAGGGACTGCGCGAGGCCGCTGGCGCCAGTTCGACCCTGGAACTGACAGTCGACGACCCGGAGTCGATCGGCCTGGGTAGCCGCGACGGCATCTCGGACGTCGAGATTCGCGGGAATCGCTTGCGAGTCACCTGCACCGACTCGCGCGCGAAGGCCCGGACAGTCGCTGACCTCGTCGAGCGCGGCCATGATGTCGTCGACGTGGGCTCGGAGTCGGCCTCGCTCGCGGAGATTTTCGCCGTCTACACCAATGAATCAGACGGCCAGTCCGACGACGCGGAGCCGAGACCGGAGGTGGTCGCATGACGCTGGCGCAGGTCGCCCGCAAGGACTTCGAAGACGCGGTCCGCTCGAAGATGGTCTGGGGTATCACCGCCGTCTTCGTCGGGTTCATGCTGTTCGTGATGCTGGCCGCGATGGGCAGTTCCGATACCAGTGACGCGACCGGCGATGCCGCGCTGGGACTGACTGCGCAACTCAGCCAGTTGTTCGTCCCGCTTATCGCCCTTATTGTCGGCTATATGGCCGTTGTCGGGGAGAGACGGTCGGGAAGCCTCCGCGTATTGCTGTCGTATCCTCACTCCCGGCGGGATGTCGTGTTCGGGAAACTCGCGGGTCGCAGTCTGGTGATCGCACTGGCACTGGGAGCTGGATCGGTCGCGAGCATTCTCGTAATCGCACTGCTCGTTGCACCTCCGGATCCCGGTAACGTCGTCGGTCTCCTCGCTTCCATCGTGTTGTTCGGCGTCGGATTCACCGGCCTGGCTGTCGGTATCTCCGCCAGCGTTCGCACTCGTGGCAAGGCGATGGCCGTCGCGATCGGGTCCTTACTCGTGTTTCTCCTGGTCTGGGACGCTGCCGCCGCGGGCCTGTACGCCGTCGTGACCGGGTCACTTCCCGGATTGCACGCCGAGGCGTGGTTCTTCCTGGCGAAACGTCTCAGCCCCGTCGGCGCTTTCCGCGCGCTCGCCGGTGGGTTTGTCGAGGGGCAACTCTCGCCGTTCGTCCGAATGGGCCTCGAAGATCTGCCCCGAGACGCCTCCGCCGAACAACTGGCGTTGTCGAACCGAGTAGACGGTCCGCTACCGTTCTATCTCTCGGAATGGTTCGCTGCCGCGACGCTAGCGTTCTGGGGGGCGGTCCCGGCGGTGATCGGATACCTCCGGTTCGAGCGATCAGACGTCTGAGTCTGTTCGGCAGAGTTTCGAGACGGCGGGTGTTTCTTTTTCGAACAATGTGGTGAGCATGCAACTCGGCAGCGCCGTCGGACCCTCCTCTTGCCCCACAGTTTTGGCAAGTATAATTGTCCCGTTTGTAGACTTCTTTCCGGTGAGAGTCCCAATCAGAGGGATACGATACCTCCATTTAGTTATCATCACTCACGCTCCAAGGTTGTAAGAGTTGAACCGTATTCGTCTGCTCGTTTCTTGAATATTGTCGGAGGGCATTGTTCAGACGCGTGATTTCACGGTCATGAATGGCTGACGGCTATAATAGTCGTTAGAAATAATTGCTCACATTTGGAAGAAACAGCTGGTCGAGAGCGGTATCGATCGCGGTGGTTAGTTGCTCAAGCGAGTCGAAGAACCGGTTGCTGAGAGCGTCTTGGAGTTTTCTCCAACACTCCTCGACAGGATTGAGTTCCGGCGAATACGCCGGTAACGTGACGAAGGCGAGGTCGTCACGGGCCGCCAGGTCCGTGACGGCCGACGCCTGGAAGTACGGCGCTCCGTCTAGCACGACGATCAGGTCTTCTTTGAATTCTTCGCATAATGCAAGAATAAAATGTTTCGCGTGATCGGCGGTAACGTACTCGGTGAACCGTGAGAAAAAGCAGTCGCCATCTTCGCTGATCGCGCCGAGCAGACACGTCCAGTCGCGTTGACCGGACAATTCGACGCTCGGCCGCGTGCCGCGCGGAAACCACGCGGCACGCGGCTCGACCTGCACCGATTTCTTGGTCTGATCGATACAGACTATTTTGGCGTCCATCTCCGCTCGCTTTTTTTGATCTCGTCGTGGAACTCCTCTTGGTCGGATTCCTCGGATTCGGCGGCTGTACGTCGAGGTTTTTGATAGCTGAGTCCAGCTTCTTTCAACAGCCGCCGACAACTCGGATAGGAGTACTCGACATCGTAGGCGTCTTCGAGAAATTCCTGGACGAGCGCCGGCGTCCACGCCGGCGCGTCAATCCCGACCTCTTCGGGCGGTTCGTGAACGGCTTGTTCGAACTCTTTTTGCTGTGATTCTGAGAGCTTTCTTTTTCTCCCGGATCGATGAGCATCAGACACGGCTTGCTCAAGCGGTTCGTCCGAATCAAATCGCATCAGCCAGCTGTAGATCGTTCTTCGACCGGTGTCGTGCCACTCTGCAAGTTCGGATTGCGTGACGCCGTTTTTGTACGCGATCGCCGCTAACAACCGTTGTGTCGGCTTGTTTCCTTCGACGTTGTCAAGGGCGTCTTGGAGTTCTTCGACGGAGATCTCGTCGAGATGGTCCATTGATCACAGCAACAATCTACGAGCAGAAAGTTCTAACGGTTACGATAGTTGATGCCCACAACGGGGTAACCGGAGTTGCCATTGGCCGTAGACGACAGCGTTCAAGTAGGGTGGGGTCGGGGAACGGTGTCGATGGCGATCCGCGGGGGACGACAACTCAACTACACCCACGCTGAGGCATTGTGATTTCGCGAACACATACATAAAATAGTTACGAAGTGATGACCATGCAACTGTACACTGCCATCTAGATCTGCGGTCTGATCAAAGTGAAGCTCTCATTTATCGGGAGACAAACCGATCTATACTGGAAGTGACTCTAGGGCGATTCACAGGGTAGTTTCAAAGTGAGAAATTCCTCGAAACTTGTATAAGAATAATAGTTCTATGTTCACCCACATTTCCATGAAATTTAAATTCAAATGCGTCTGCGGAGAGAAGATATCAGATCATACACGGGGATCTGAATTAAATTTCCAAGTTCCGTGTGACGAGTGTGATGCTAAATACGCGGTAACGGTTACACAGATTTATGAAAGTGAATGAACATCGAGAAATACCCAGACTCTACCCAGGTACGGATGGAGAACGTCGAGAATAACTCACGTGTCGTGGCAATCAAATCTTTTTTAAGTTTGTAGTCGTTTCGTTTGATTGGGCCTGAAGCCGTCTTCCTAACCATCCCGAGACATACGGTCAAGATGGTTACAGGCCCTTTCTGAGTGCGCACTTAGGGAGCGGCATGCAACAGTTCATAAAGTGGTCGATCTCGGGGCTGCTGGATGGGAGTTCTGTATTGAACGAACAAAGAGGTCAGGGAGGGACGTCCAAACTGTTGTATGACACCCTCACGTCTCCCCTCTATCTGCTCTGTTGAATAGCGACCTCTGACCTTGAAGAAAACAACGCCGATTTTGAAACTACGACCCTCAACCGCTCACAAGCCGACTCAAATTCTGCCTGCCTGCTCAACCACCACTATTCGACAGAGCAACGATAACGGTTCTGTAGTCACGACGGCGCACTCAGGTGGTCTGTTCGTAAATATTCGCGAGGAGGTCGGCGAATTCGTTCCCGAGTGTGTCGAAAATTCGCTCACCCTTTTCGACGGTAGCGAGATGGGGGGTTACCGATCGCACCGCCCGCAGAGTATTCATCGAATGTTCGATAGACTGACAGCGGTCCACGTTCTAGAAGATCTTCATTCGCGCGGTCGTACGGTTCGTCTAAAGGCGTCCCCTCGAGTGCTTCGGTATCTACGAGGTCCGGTTCGAGGTGGAGCATGAGCGATGTCTCGAATTCTCCGGCGTGAGCGATGCCAACAAGATCGCTCTCGCGAACTTCGTTGATAAACTCTTTCGCGAGTTCGAAGTACGTGAGCGCGAGTACTTCCGTTGTGGGGTGGGTGTCGCCGACCGTTGAGGTCGCGTCGTCGATTGTCGCCGCGTTCCCGCCATGCCCGTTGAGAAAGACCAGAGCGTCGAATCCGCTGTCGAGTACGGTGTCAGCCACTCGTTCAAGGAGGTCGAGCAGTCCATGAACGCCGACAGAGATTGTGCCGCCGAACGGCATATGATGTGGCGAATTACCCGTCCAGACTGGCGGTGTGACAAGTACAGGGTCATCCGAGGCCCGTTGCGCACCGAGGGTAGCGACGGCGTTGACGAGAATAGTATCGGTCGCTACCGGCATGTGGTGACCGTGCTGTTCGACACTTCCGACGGGTACGACCACGACTGGCCCGTCGCGATCGGCGGTTTGAACGATTTCTTCGTACGACTGCCCTGCCCAGGAATTCGACGCCTGGTCGAATACCATACCCTGCTATGCATGACACGTGCATAAACGGTTCGCGTCGATACATGAGAGTCGGGTCAGCTTCACCCTCTGCACGCAGTTGTCCGCTCGGCCAATCAGAGCACGCGGTGCTTTTCGATCGCGTCCTCGTCTACCTCAACGCCGAGGCCCGGCCCATCGGGAACGACAACTCCTCCGTCTTCGATAGTCAGTCGCTCTTCGAGCACATCGTCTTCCCATGCGTAGTAGACAGTGTCCATCGGGAGGGTGAACCCGGGGACGCCGCTGACGGTGTGGGCAATCGCGGCGGTTCGGATCCCAAGGTCGAAGGCACAATGGTGAGCGGCTGGCACGCCAGCGTCTTCGGCGATGCCCGCGAGCTGGCGGACCGCACTGATCCCGCCGGCTGGCGTCATGTCAAGCACCGCCGCGTCGAGCGCGCCACGCTCTATCATCTCTCGCAGGCTGCGCGCGATGTAGGTGTCTTCGTTTGGTCCGATCGGCTGGGCGGTCCGCTGTCGGAGTCTGGTGAGCGAGGCGTGTGCGTCGACCCGGATGGGCTGTTCGAGGTACTGGAGGTAGACACCCGCGTCCTCGAGTGTCGCGCCGACACGGACGGCGTCCTCGAGCGACCAGCCCTGATTCGGGTCGTCTGAAGTCCAGATCACCGTTGACCTCGTCGTGCATCGCGACGATCCGGTCGACGTCCTCGCGCCAGTCCCGGCCCGCCTTCGTCTTGAGAACCGGATACCCTTCGTCGAGTGCCTGAGCGGCGTGCTCACGCGACTTCTCGGGTGAGAGGATCCCGATGCAGTAGGCCGCGTCGACGCGCTGAGTCGCGTCGCGGTCCGGACTGTCCGTCCGCCCGGTCACCGATGGTGCGGTCCAGCCACCGAGCAGTTCGTAGATCGGTTTGCCCAGGTCTTTCCCGACGATGTCCCAGCAGGCGGTTTCGATCGGCGCGAAGAACATGTCTGCGTTCGTGTACTCGATGAACAACTGTCGGCGCAGGCTCTCGAGTTCGTAGGGCGACCGGCCGAGAACCCACGGCGCAAGCCCCTCTTCGAGGATAGCGCGAGTCGTCTCGGGCGAGAGAAACGTCCGTATCTCTCCCCACCCGGTGATTCCCACGTCGGTCTCGACGCGGACGATCGCTCGGTCGACGTCTTCGACTTGTCCGTGGTTCGTGACGTACGGTGCGATCCCGTCGTCCTCCAGACCCGTGACGCCGATATTGACGACTGACACTTCGACGTTCGTTATCTCCATCTGCCGATCCCAGCCCGAGTCGAATATTAAACCCACTGGTGGATAGACGTCGCAGCCAGCCGACGTAGACTGTCGAGGCGGAAGTGCGCCGGTTCGCCACGCGGTCAGTACGGATATCGTCTCGTCTCACCGCAGAGAAGGTCAGCCCGGCCCATCCCCGGCTTACAATAATTCCGTCGTTTCTCGGTCCTCGAGTGGTTCGCCCAGACGGCGCTGAACCGACACGAGCCGCGGAGGTGGTCGCATTCAGGCCCACGACGCCAGACCATCTCCGCGCCTACCCGGTGTCACGGGACTGCCGCCTCGTACCGCAGGCAAAGCATGTGAACGCCGTCGGGAGTGCTTGCTATACCCTGAAGCCGTCACTACTATTTTAGATTCTATGACATCGCTGAATCCCGGGCCCGCGTTTTCGCTTCCCGGAATACTGATACCAATATACCTCAACTTGGTGGCTGAACCGAAGTCTTTTTTCCGTTCTTGAGCGCGAGCTGATGTATGGATCCAGTTCAGGCAGGCATACTTGGTTGCGGGACTATCAGCGAGGCGTATCTCGACAGAGGCCACCGGTTCAACGTGTACGATATCGTCGCCTGCGCTGACATCGACACGGAGCGCGCGCAGGAAACCGGCGAAGAGTACGGTCTCCGAGCTTCTGATCCCGAGGGGCTGCTCGCCGACGACAAGGTCGAACTGGTGATCAACCTGACACCGCCGTCGGTCCACCTCCAGACGTGTCTTGACGTCCTGCGGGCCGGTAAGCACGTCTACGTAGAGAAACCGCTGGCCGCTAGCTTCAACGAGGGACAGCAGATCATTGAGGCAGCAGCGGCCGACGGTTTGCTGGTCGGGTCGGCACCGGACACCTTCCTCGGTGCGGGTATACAGACTGTCCGGTCTGTAATTGACGACGGCCGTATCGGGGACCCTGTCGGCGCGACCGCTGTCTGGGCCTCCGGTGGCCACGAGAACTGGCATCCGGCTCCGGACCTCTACTACCAGCGGGGGGGCGGCCCACTCTTCGACATGGGTCCGTACTATGTGACCGCGCTAGTCTCGGTATTCGGCTCCGCCAGTCGGGTTACCGGTTCGACCGCCCAAACCTCCGCACAGCGGACGATCACGAGCGAATCGCGTCACGGAGAGACGATCGACGTTGAAGTTCCCACCCACGAGTCGGGGATCATTGAGTTCGCCAACGGGGCGATCGCGAACGTTCTGACGAGTTTTGATACACCCGGTGGCTCGACCTTCACTTCCCCCGCGTTCGAGATCTACGGCACCGAAGGGACGCTCCGACTACCGGATCCGAACAACTTCAAGGGGCCAGTTGAGGTCCACCCGGCGGACGGCGAGAGCGAGGAGGTTGAGTTGACTCACGAGTACACCGACGGCCGAGGCGCCGGTGTCGCGGACCTCGCGGCCGCGGTCCGAGGTGACTGGAGCCATCGAACCAGCGGCGATCTCGCGAACCATATCCTCGAAATCCTCGACCGAATACGCGAGGCATCGGAGACCGGTGCCCACGCTCCCGTCGAGACTGATGTCGACCGGCCCGAACCGCTGCCCCCGACGTTCCCAGAGACGCTCGGAAACTGACTGCGGTATCGGCATGGGTTCGGTATCGGTACGAGCTATACGTTACGTGGTTGAAACGGTTCGAAACCGATTAGCTACGCTGTTCGAGTTCGCGCAACACCCGCTCGATGACAGTCCGATCTCTGTGGTGATCCATCTGAAATCGCGGACCCGATTCCCGGAGTGTGTCGTAGAAATGAAAATCAATGCTCACTCCCCCGGAGGACGTTCGCCGGTCGATACGGAACCCGTCTCAAATCTCACCGCAGCTCGGAGATATCTGGGGTATCGGCGAGAGACACTGCGGTTTCGACGTCGTGTTCTCGCCGGAGTTCACCGAGGAGATCCCCGGTGAGTGCGAACGCCATCGACGAAAAAGGGCGGAGGCGAAGCAGAAAGTCTGTTTCCGGGCCGGCGACCGCATACAGCCGGTACTGCTGGTCGTTGATCCGGGTCACGGCCTCGTCGGTCAATAACGGGGACGGTCGAAAAGAAGCTTCAATATTCTGCGGGCTGGAGAGGTAGACAGATGCTAGATATATGCTGGGAGTGTGGTGCTGAGCGGTCAGACAAGAACATCCGACCTGACGGGTCTGAGACGGCGATTGCCGTCTGTCCGGAGTGTGGTCACGAACACACGTTCAGATACGTTCGACTACCGATCGTTTCGGGGGCGGCGGGGACGGGTAAGACGACAGTCCAGCGGGCGCTCGTAAATGAACTCGACGGGTGGGTTCTGCTGGAGTACGACGACCTTTTGCATGACGCGATGACGTTTGAGAGCGACGTCACATTCATTGATTACTGTCTGAAGATCTGTCGTGACGTGGCACAGTCTGGGGGTGCAATCGCGTTCTTTGGAACTGCACCCGGTGTGCCAGATAACGTCGAACCCTGTGATAGGCGGCGCTATTTCTCTGATATCTGCTACCTCGCACTCACCTGTGAGGAGGCTGCACAGCGCCAGCGCCTCGAAACTCGAGCGAAGCAGATCAGCGATACCGCAGTCGAAAATCAAGTCGAATTCAATCAGTGGTTTCGGCAACACGCAGACGAAGAGGGGGTAGAACTCCTCGATACGACGGAAACCGACCCTCGAGAAACGATCACTGCGGTCGGTACATGGCTTCGTGACCACGGTCCCGAACTGAACGATTCGTAGGTGCGGGTTCGTAGTTGTCGCCGCTTTCGGAGCGAACCGCAGTCAAGAATCACGACTTATGTATCGTGCGAGTATCTTGGCGTATTCAGTGTCTACTGCTGCCGTGTATAACCGCTGGTCGACGTTGATGCCCCAGGGGTCGAACGCAACTGGTTGGGGCGGTTCGGCCGACGCCGTCTCCCAGAGGTCGTAGCCCGTCACGAACGTCGACATATTGAACTGAGAGAACGCCCCGCCTTCGAGCCCGTGCTAGCGTAGATGCGAAGGAATTGGTTTCGCCAGCGCGAACTCATCACGCATCGGTCGGCCCTCCGCGAGCGGGCGGGTCGCTCCCATGTTGCGATCCGGTCGACGCCGCCGGCGCCTGTCGTTCAGAACTCGCGGTTACGTTCGAGAAGCTCGCGGAAGTAGTGCCACGCATCGGACTTCCGCCCGTCGGGTTTCACCAGGTAGAACCCCTTGACGCCGTCGTTCGTCGGGCGGCCATCGTACTCGCGGCTGGGCTCGTTCGAGAACAGCTGCCAGAACAGCAGCCAGCGCGCCCCCCAGTCCATCGCCGTCTCGGTCATCAGTCGGATCAGTCGCATCCCGAGTTCCGGGTCCGCCACGAGGTCCCAGCCGAACTCGCCGACGAAGACGTTCCGGGTGTCCGGCGTCAGGACGGACTCGACGTACGGCGACGGCTCCGGCGCGTGCTCGTGGATGTACGAGAGGCTCTCCTCGATCATCGCGGCGGCCGCCTCGTCGTCGTCGGTCTCGGCGGCGTCGACGAGGACATCCCAGGAGGAGTAGGCGACCATGTCGAGTTCCGGGTCGATCTCGGGGACGACCGCGTTGACGACCCGGCGGTCGCCCGCCATCGCCGACCGGACCTGGTTGACCGACACAGCGTGCAGGACGGACGCGTCGGAGTCGACCGCGGAACGGGCGCGCTCGATTCCCTCCTGGCGCGCGCTCAGCCAGCGGATCATGCCGTCGACGTTCCGCTGGGTAGGTTCCGGCGGGTCCTGGTCGACGTCGTCCAGGATCGCCCAGTCACCCTCCCAGTTCTGGAGAACGAACGTCTCGCCGGCCCCGTCGTAGGCTTCCAGGAGATAGCGGGTGGCCTCCTCGAACTCCTCGACAGTCGCGCGGTACTGCTCGTCGCTCACGCCCTCCCGCCAGTAGTGGTCTTGGATACCGGGGGTCGACCGGGCGTAACTGGTGATGACGATAGTGTTGAACGAGCGGTTAAAGAACTCCTGGATATGGCCGTCCCGATAGGTCTCGACGAGGCTGCCGAAGGCTTCGGGCCAGTCCATGTTGAACCTGTAGGAGGTCTGTGGCTGGTTGTTGCTGTCCCAGATCCGCGCGACGCCCGTACCGAACTCCTCGAGTTTTCCCCCTCCCTCGTTGAGGTAGTCGTCGTCAGTGAAGTTGTACAGCCCGCCCACGTGGACACTCCCGAGTACGTCGGACGGAGCGAGCGCTTCCTGACCGTCCGTCGATCGATAGCTCACACCTTCGGATTCATGTTTATTGAATAAATTTTTTCCGACGATGCATGAGAGGGACGCGACTGCCGGGCCGTGTTCCCCATCCTAGCCCGTCGTTTTCGCTAATTAGACCGTGGGGACGGGGACCTCGTCGAGGACGCCCTCGATGACTACGTTTCGTCCGACGTCGTCGACCTGCGCTTCGGCAGTCAGTATCAATCACTGGGCCAGCACGGGTTTGGCGATGGTCTTGATGTCTCCAGGGTGACGTACGCGCGGACCTCGCTGTCCTCTTGATGCATCCCGAAGGGGTACCACTCCGCGTAGTTCCCCACCGGGGCGGTCGGCAGTGCGGAAAATCCAGTGGGTGCGCCAACACTTATGGCCCGCCTATCGCCATATACGGCCGATGACGACACCGAAAGCGACGGACTTGGACGACGCTATCATCGGCGCGTACGTCGACGGCAGCTGCCGGGACGTCCCCGTCGAGAAGCTCACCCACCTGTTCTACTCGTTCGCCGGCACGGAGGACGGGGAAATCAATGGCGTTACCGACGGCGACGACACGGACGAACGGATCGCCCGCGTCGTGGCGAACAAGGAGGATAACCCCGACCTCAAAGTCTGCATCTCGGTCGGCGGGTGGGGCCTGTGCGAGGGCTTTCCCGAGATGGCGGCCACGCAGGAGAACAGGGAGCGCTTCGCCGAGAGCGTGATCGAGTTTGTCCGTGAGCACGACTTCGACGGCCTGGACTACGACTGGGAGTTCCCCGGGGAGGAGCACCGCGAGGACTTCACTGCCATGGTCGAGACACTCCGGAAACACCTCGACGAGGCCGGCGAGGAAGACGGGACGGAGTACCTCCTCACATCGGCGACGAGCACAGCGCCCGGCCACATCGCCGGCATCGACTTCGAGGCCGTCACGGAGCACTTCGACTTCTTCAACGTGATGACCTACGACATGTTGTCCGCCGAGGAGACCCACCACACGAACCTCTACACCTCCGAACACAACGAGGAGTACAGCGTCGAGAAGACCGTCGACATGTACCGCGACCGCGGCGTCCCGCCGGAGAAGATAGTCATCGGGGCCGGCTACTACTCTCGGTGTGGCGTCCGGGTCGACTACGAGAATCTGGTCCCCGACTATGTCGAAAACGATGACTATGACGCCCGCTGGGACGTTGAGGCCCAGGTGCCGTACCTCCTCGGCCCCGAGGGGTTCATCAGCTACGACGACCCGCGGTCGGTACGCCGGAAGGTCGACTACCTCCGCGAGCGCGGCCTCCGGGGGATTATGTTCTGGCACTACAAGGGCGACCGCGACGACGAACTGACCGACGCCATCTACGAACAGATGGTCCAGACCCGCTGAGGCCGTCACGCGTACCACCGTCGACTCGATACGCTGCTTCTCCTCAACCCGTATCCCCCGCTCGCCGTGTCCGCCTTGCCCCTGCTCGTGCGGACCGTCCTGACCGCCGGTTTATTGTTCGTTTCGCTCCCCACAGTCGCTCAGTCTCGTCGATGTCGGTCCCGAACCAGCCCGAAGTCACGAGGGCAACCCCTGGCAGGGAGAGATATCGCCGTCGATCCATAGATGCCGGTCACGTTACCACCCGACTGTATTGAAGACACGCGCCGGTCCGTCCGGGGCGCAGTCGGTGTTCGCACCCTCCGGGCCGGGGCCGAGCGCGACCTTCAGAAATCAATACCCAGGGGCGAACAGATGGTGGCGTGCTAGATACTACGCGCCAGAAGCGGGCAGACAAGACTGAGGACCGTCTAGAAGACCTCCGCGTCGCGTCTCGCGAGGAGGTCGAGGACCTCGCGTACCACACGACACGGGAGTTCCTCAACCCGGCGGAGGTCCGCGACCGGGCGTTCGAGCCCTGTTCCGTCGGGTTCTCGTGGCAGCGCGACCGGGAGACCGTCCCGGACGACCGGCGGTCGGCCTCGGCGGACGTCGTCACCGGCGACGTCTCGACGGAGATGGAAGTCGGCCGGAACGTCTGGTTCAGGATCCAGTTCACGATACCCGACTCGATGGCCGGGCTGCCGGTGTACCTCCGGTTCGTCGCCAGGCCGAGAAACGGCGGCGGCGACCACGGCGACCCGCGGGTCGAGTCGCTGTGTTTCCGCGACGGCACTCCCTGGAAGTCCTTGGACAACGGCCACGACTCGCTCAAACTGGCCGAGTCCGCCGAGGGCGGCGAGTCGTTCGACCTGCTCGTCGAGGCCGGCACGACGACCCTCTGGGGCAACCTCGACGTCAAGGAGTTCGTCCTCGAGGCCGCCGAGATATACGCGGAGCGACCGGCGGTCGCCGACCTCCCCGTCGCGAGCGCGACGGAGACCACCCTTATCGAGGACCGCGAGGGTAACCTCGAACTGGACGACGGCAGTCTCGAAATCTCCTTCGACGCCTTCGAGATCCGGACCGTTGCACTCCGACTCGACGACTGAGCGTCACTTCCGCTTTTTGTCGACGACCGAACGTCTCCTCCATTTCTATTCGACAACTGAGCCTCCGGTCGCGTCACTATCTGTCCGACCAGGCGAGAAACGGCGAGGCTCCCGACGCCCGGTGGCTCAGTCGAGCGTCGCCTTGACCTCTATCTCGACGCCGATGTCGACCGGGAGATCGGCGACTTCGACCGCGCTGCGGGCGGGGTAGGGGGGCGAGAAGGACTCCGCGTACACGTCGTTGATCTCGTCGTAGTCGTCCATGTCCCGGACGAACACTCTCGTCTTGACCACGTCGTCCAGCGAGGCCCCGCCGGCCGCCAGGACCGCGGCGATGTTCTCCAGGGTGTGAACCGTCTCCTCCCCGATGTCCTCGCCGACGATGTCGCCGGTCTTGGGGTCGATCGGGCCCCTGCCCGGAGACGTGGATCGTGTCGCCGTCGAGGATACCCTGCGAGAACGGCCCGATGCTCGGCGGCGCGTCGTCGGTGGTGACTTCCTCCATGGTCAGGCCCCCAGGTACTCCGTGCTCCCCTCGTGCAGCGGGACGAACCCTTCGACGTAGCGGGCGTCGACTCGCTTGCCCAGCGCCTCGGCCTCGCTGCGGACCCCCGAGACGAGGTTGTCGAACTCGGCGTCGATGCCCCCGTGTTCCTCCAGGAACTCGACCTGTGACTTGTGGTGTTCGATCGCCCGCTCTTTCTGCTCCTGGTAGTCGGTGATGTCGACGAAGATGGACGGTTCGAACGACGAGGTCGGCTTCCCGACGAAGTAGACGTTCTCGACCTCGCAGGGCTCCTCGGGGACGTCCACCAGCGGGAGCGACGCCATGTAGTAGGCATCCTTGACGAGGTCGGCGGTCGTGCAGTGGTCGGGATGCAGGTCGTCCGCGTAGTGGGTGACGATGTACGTCGGGTCGTGCCGGCGGATGAGCCGGACGATCTCGAGACGGTTCGCCAGGGAGTACTCGATACGCCCGTCGGCGAAGTCGAGGAACTCGGCGTCCGCGCCGAGTTCCCGCGCGGAGGCCCGGGCCTCCTCCTCGCGCACCGCAGCGACCTCCTCTTCGGTCGCGTTGAAGCCGCCGTACTCGCCGCGTGTCATGTGGACGACGGTGACGTCGTCGCCGCGGTCGGCGTGTTTGGCTATCGTTCCGCCGCAGAAGATGTCGGCGTCGTCCGGATGCGCGACTATCACTAACATGTCGACCATGCTCGTTCCGAGAGTGACGCGACCAGCGGCTTAAACGTACCTCTCTCGCTCGCCCGCGCTCCGGGAGCGGCCCTGTCGACCCCTTCCCTCGCGCAACCCCGGGAGTTTTTTAACGACTTCTCCGGTACTCGATTCTATGGAACCCACGTCGAGTTACGACGACCTCGGGGTACCGACTGTCGTCAACGCCACGGGAACGAAGACACGGATCGGCGGCTCCCGCATCAGGCCGGAGGCGCTGGAGGCGATGGTGGACGCGGCGGACTCGTTCGTCCGCCTCTCCGACCTGCAAGCCCGCGCGAGCGAACTGATCGCCGATGCGACTGGCGCCGAGGCCGGCTACGTCACCAACGGCGCCGCCGGCGCCCTGTTGCTCGGGACCGCGGCCTGCATCGCCGAGACCGACCCCGGCGCGATGTCGCGCCTGCCCGACACCGAGGGACTGGCCGACGAGGTGATCATGCCCCGGACCCACCGGACGGGGTACGACCACGCGCTGCGCACGGCCGGGGCGGAGATAGTCGACATCGGGACGAACGACCGCCACCTCGGCACGGGGTCGCGCAACGTCGAACTCTGGGAGTACGAGGACGCCATCTCCGAGGACACCGCCGCCATCGCCCACGTCTACAAGGAGTACGTCGACCCGCCGCTGGCCGAGGTTTGCGACCTCGCCCACGAGCACGACCTCCCCGTAGTCGTGGACGCGGCAGCCGAACTCCCGCCAGTCGAGAACCTCTCGTGGTTCACCGAGCAGGGCGCGGACCTGGTGACGTTCAGCGGCGGCAAGGCCATCCGCGGCCCCCAGACGACGGGCGTTCTCGCCGGCCGCGAGGACCTCGTCGAGTCGGTCGCCGCCCAGCACCTCGACCTCCACGCCGCCGAGGCGGTGTGGGACCCGCCGACGAGCCTGCTCGACGTCGACCAGTTCGACGGCGTCCCCAGCCAGGGGATCGGTCGCCCGCTGAAGGTCGGCAAGGAGGAACTGGTCGGCCTGCTGCGCGCGCTCGAACTGTTCGTCGAGGAGGACCACGAGGCAACGCGGGCCGAGTGGCGCGAGCGCGCCGAGCGGATCGCCGTCGCCCTCGAATCCGTCGACGGCCTCGACCCGACGCTGGACGTGAGCGAGGAGTCGGTGTCGCCGACGGTGTCGGTCCGCGTCGACGCAGACGCCGCGGGGCTCTCGGTGACGGACCTCGTGGGGGCGCTCCGGCGGGAGGAACCCCGGGTGTTCGTCGGCGCCGACAGCCTCGACGACGACCGCTTCACGGTCAACCCGATGTGCCTGGCCGAGGCGGAGACCGACTACGTGCTCGACCGCCTGCGGGCCAACGTGGAGGCGTGACCATGGACGCGATACTCGTCGAGGAAGGCGGGACGGAGCCGAAGGTGGTCGACCTCCCGCGACCCGAACCTGCGGACGGGGAGGCGCTCGTCCGGACGCTCAGAGTCGGTATCGACGGGACCGACTACGAGGTCATCGGCGGGAGCCACGGCGGCTTCCCCGAGGGCGACGACCACATCGTCCTCGGACACGAGGCCGTCGGCGTCGTCGCGGACGCGAACGGCACCGACCTGGCGGAGGGGCAACTGGTCGTTCCGACCGTCCGGCGCCCGCCCGCCGACGGGACAAACCGCTACTTCGAGGTCGGCGAACCCGACATGGCTCCCGAGGGGCAGTACGTCGAACGGGGGATCGTCGGCGCGCACGGCTACATGGCGGAGTACTTCACCAGCGCGCCGGAGTTCCTCGTTCCCGTCTCGGACGACCTCGCCGAGACCGGCTTTCTCGTCGAACCGATCAGCAACAGTGAGAAGGCGCTCGAACACGCCGACGCGTCGCGCTCGGCGTTCGACTGGCGGCCGGAATCCGCTATCGTCCTCGGGAACGGCCCGCTTGGCCTCCTGACGCTCGCGATGCTCGGCGAGCGGTTCGACCGGCGGTACTGTCTCGGTCGGCGCGACCGGCCCGACCCGACCGTCGACGTCATCGAGGGCCTCGGCGCGACGTACGTCGACTCGCGCGAGACGCCGGTCGACGAAGTGCCCGCGGCCCACGAGGCGGTCGACTTCTGCTACGAGGCGACTGGGTACGCGCCCCACGCGTTCCAGGCCGTCGAGGCGCTCGCGCCCAACGGCGTCGCCGCGCTGCTCGGGATTCCCGAAGACTGGGAGTTCGAGGTCGACGGCGGCCGCCTCCACAACGAACTCGTCCTCCACAACAAGGCGCTGGTCGGGAGCGTCAACTCGAACCGCCGCCACTACGAGGCCGCGGTCGGGACGCTGCAGTCCTACCCCGAGTGGTTCTACGACGCCCTCGTCACGGGTGTCTTCGACCCCTCTGAGGTCGACGAGGCCTTCGAGCAGGGCGACGACGTCATCAAGTCCGTTGTCGAGTTCGATTCTGTGTAGTCCGCCGTCGAGTTCGACGCGCCACACGCCGCCGCGCTGCCAATTTTTGTGCCGGTCGCTCCGTGCAATACGCGGAACACTAACGACCCAAAAAGTGTCGAGTACGCGGTCAAAGACCGCATTGGTAATAAACCAGCGGATCAGGGGGGCTAGCGCGACATAACAGATCAATACCCCAAGTGTCGACGACAGACTACACGTACCACTGACTCGCAGTCGGTTAGTGTGTGCGAACCAAGGTCAACCGGGGAGCCACACCCGTTTCGCGATCGACTTCTCTCTCGATGGCCGGACACCTCGATCAGTCCAGAGACGTGTCGATGTCGACCCGGTGACCGGTCCGGGCCGACTCGTAGGCGGCCTCGGTGAGGGCCGTCACTTTCAGCGCGTCGCGGGCAGTTGCCGGCGGTTCAGTACCATCGACGATCGTCTCGATGAACGCCTCCGTTTTCGTCCGGTCGCCGTATCCTTTGAGCGAGGGTTGGTGTTCGTCGCCGTCGGGATTAATGTACGTGAGTTCGCGGGGATCCCATCCCTCACCGTCGATGTAGAATCCGCCCTCCGAGCCCCAGGCGTGAAAGTGCTCGCGAACGCAGGGGGCGTCCCCGGAGACGCTAATAGTCGCGACGGCGCCGTTGTGGAACTGTACGTCAAGGGCCGCCTGTTTGTCCACTCGCCTGTCGGCGTCGTCGAACATCATCTGCGCGTTGACCGACACGGGTTCAAGAGTCGTCGTCCACAGTACGACGTCGACGAGATGGCTACCGGTGTCGTAGAGTTGCCCCCCACCCGAGAGGTCTGGGTCCGTCCGCCATGCGCCCCGCTGGTGTGCGATCCAGTCCTGAGTCACTTCGGCGGTCAAAAACTGCGGATCGCCCACCTGATTCTCGAGTTCGTTTCTGGCCCGTTGAAAGGCCCCATCTAGGTGGCGCTGGTATCCGACGGTGAGCGTCGCGTCTGCGCGCTCACTCCGACGGACCAGATCTTTGGCCTTCTTGAGGTCGGTACAGAGCGGTTTCTCACAGAGCGTGTCGATACCCCGCTCAAGCGCAGCGATAGTCTGGTCGTAATGAAGCGTGTGAGGTGTGGCGATAGCGACCCCGTCGAGACCCGTATTGTCCAGCATCTCCTCGTGGTCGCTGAACCGATACTCTGAGGAGATTCCCAGTTCCTCGCCCGCCTGAGTCAAGTTCTCATCGTCGACGTCTGCCACAGCGACCACTTTGCCCTTCTCAGTGCCGTTGATCCCACGCGAGAGGTTCATTCCAAGTCCGCCAGTACCCGTCACTCCAATCTTGACGTTGTCCGTCATGAACGGTATGATATACCCACAATATATATCTCTTGGGTTTAGACAGTCCTTTTTGTCATGTTCCCTTCGTTATTCAGTCGCTGGAGATGGCGGGGTACTGCTTCCAAATGTCGCCGAGGCCGTCTCCCTCTTCGAGATAGCCCTCGTCCATCCGCTCGACGATGTCCTTGACCACGAACCGCCCGATGGCTGCCATCCGGATCCGATCGCTGAGGTTTGGGCCCGCCGCGTGGACGAGATTGTGGTGCCAGAGGACAAGGTCGCCCGCTTCGCCGCTGATCTCGTTCGGTGGCCCCAACTCTAGTTTCGGGAGGACGTTGTCGGCCGCGACGTACTCCTCGTAGGTGTGGGACTCAAAGTACTCGGACATGCGGAGGTGTGACCCGGGCCAGACGGTGAACCCGCCACCGCCCGGGCGGACTGAATCGACGTACACTGTCGCCCCGATCGTGAGCGGCAGGTAGTTCACGTCCTCGCCGTAGGGGTCGTCCGGGGCGTACCCGTCGACATGTGCGTCCTGGTTCTCGGTCGCCCGCTCGGTCCACTCGGAGTCACCCTCGGCTCGCGGATAGCTGATGTGAGGGCTCAACATGCCGTCGTGGTCACCGCCGACGAGCGTAGCCGTGTGGTGGGCGGCTACGAGCGGCGGGTCCCCCGGCGGTGCGAGCGCGTCCCGACCGACCAGAGCCTCCGCGTACGGGAATACAACCCTCGCGATCTCCTCGAAGGGCCTCGTGGACACGAAGTCCGGGATGTCGCTGCCGTCGTTTCGCCCTCTCCAGGACGCCGGATCGTGGCGGTCGACCGGTAGCTCGTTCCACACTGCGTCACGCGCGTGCTCACAAAGTATCGGGTCTACCGCGTTCCGTATCGTGACGAAACCGTTCTCCTGGAACTCTCGTCTCTCCCTGTTAGATATCGGCACACACACGAGAACGAACTCGTTCGGTTTAATTGTCGGCGATCCCGGAACGGGGGCCATGCGACGGCCCGTCGGCCGGTGTCACGTGGAGGCGGCCCATTCGGTCGCGTTCCGGACCACCCGGCGAACGTTCGGGTCGTGGTAGATTCGGAAGGTTTCGTGTCCGGGTCGGACGTAGACCACGCGGCCGGTGTCGGCCGTGAACGTCAGGCACGACCGGAACTCACCGCCCTCGGGGAAGGAACTCCGGAGGACGACGTCGTCCGGTTCGGGGACGTCGAAGGGTTCGCCGAACATCTCGGTCTTCGGCAGTGCGAACTCCTCGACTCCACGTGCGATCGGGTGGTCCGGCGACTCGACAGTCAGTATCTCCGGTTCGCCGGGGTCCTCCCACCGGACGTCCCCGAGGTCGCCCGAAGTCTCGATCAGCCGCGTGAACGGCCGGGCGTAGTGAGCCGAGTGGAGAGAGACGAACCCGACGCCGTTCTCTCTGACGGCCCTCTCGACCCTGTCGACCGTCTCGTCGGTCACGTCGTCGTGACGTTCGTGTCCCCACCAGACGACTACGTCGGCCCACTCGAGCGCGTCGGGGGCGACCCCCTGGTGGTCGTCGTCGAGAGAGGACGACCGCGCGGCGAAGTCGATCGACTCGTTGAGGTGTTCGGCGATCGTCGCTGCGATACCGTTCGGGTACGCTCGCTCGGGTGCTGTCCCCTCTGACCAGACGAGTGCTTGGATTGGATTGGAAGCCATCATCGTAGGCGTTCCCGCGAATGGTTATTAAAGTACCCATCAAACACCGCTCTTGTGCCATCGTGACCTCCAGTTATTCGGGAAGATCGAAGAACTGGAACTGTATTGTTCTCGACTCCCACCGACGGAGCCAACGATATCGGCGTGGTAGTTGCTACACATCGTCTCAAAGCGACCGGATGGTCTCTCAGAATAGACACCACTAGGTCGAAGCGGCTGCCGCGATATATGCGAATATCGGACCCAGTATCGCTGACACGGTACTTCATGAGAAGACCTATACGAATGAATTGAGATCCGGAGAATACTCGACCACTGTTGAAAGAGTGGAGCGAGTCCAGATATCCGTGAATATACACCAACTCTCTTTGACGGGGCCAGCGTTTGACTCCAGTTACACCTCGAGTTACGTGAGAAGTCCTTTGATGAACCCGACTGCGAACAATCTGCCCATGTCGGTGTAGCCCGGCATCGTCTCATCGCGATCATTCTCTCCGGTCATCTTCGGGACGTGGTCCGGCCGGATCGGGCCTTCGAAACCCACGTCCTGATAGGCGTCGATGGCCGCCCGCATGTCGGTCGGGCCGTCGTCGTGCCACGTCTCGACGAACGAGTCCGCGTTCCCCTCGACGTCCCGGAAATGCACGAAGTGGATGCGGTCGCCCAGCCGCCGAATCGCCTCCGGGACGTCGCAGTCCATAGCCGCGAAGTTCCCCTGGCAGAACGTCACCCCATGGTTCGGGCTCTCGTGTAGGTCGAGGATCTGCTCGTAGTTCTCGACCGACGTGACGATGCGGGGGACGCCCCTGATGGGCGAGCGCGGCGGGTCGTCCGGGTGCAGGGCCAGATTCACGCCGGCCTCCTCGGCGACGGGGACGACCTCGTCGAGGAAGTACTGGAGATTGTCCCAGAGTTCCGCTTCGGTGACGTCGGCCGCAGGGTGAGGCTCGGCACGGCGCATCCACCGGTGGTCGTAGCCGATCGTCCGGGAGCCCCCCCGGTCGGGGACCGAGTCCGAGGTCCGGACCACGCCCAGGGGGTTCTCGGTCCATACCCAGCAGTACGTGTCGATGTCGAGTCGCCCCATGTTCCGTACGAGAGTCTTGACCGACTCGATCTCCTCATCACGGCCGTCCTCGCCGAGAACCGTCTTCTCCATGGGCGGCCGGTCCTCGACGACGTCGAGCGAGAACCCATGGTCGTCGAACCGGGTGCACGTCTTCATCAGCGACTCGTAGGTCCACCACTCTTCTTCCCCCCAGAACCGGACGACCGCGCTCGTGATCCCCATCTGTCGGGCGACGGTCCACCGTCTGTCCGGACGGGGCGGTAACATTACTGTCGGGTCCATGTACGAATGTCCGGTTTTCGTTCGTCCCACATTCAAATTTCGATCGCGGTATCGGCACAGTGCTGAATAGTCGAAGTAGATATACCCTCAGGAGAGCGCGACTACAAACCCAGTCCGTCTGGGTCATTTCGGAGACGTCTTATCAAACCGGGTCTTCCAGTTGTCCACTGGCACTGTTCAGACCGTATCCGGGCGGCACAGGATCGGAGATTCTCACCTTGCACACCGATGGAGCTTATGACATAGCTCACGTCAACAACCTGAATGTTGGTCTATAGGACGCCCTGCCACTGGAGGGCGTGCGAGACGGACCGGATGGCGTACGTGTACGCGAAGACCATGCCGACTGCCGATTTCAGTGAATTTAACAGGGAGTTCAGCGATGTGTCAGGTATATGCGCATCGCGGTCGCAACTGTGAATCACGAGACGAACACGTTCAGCGATGGGGTCACCGAACTCGATGGATTCGCGTTCGAGACCGGACGCGCCGTCTTCGACTCCTTCACCTCTGGCCGTTCGCTCGACGGCATCGTCGAGACGTTCCGCTCGGCGCCGGAGTCGGTGTCATTGATCCCGCTGGTCGGCGCAGCGAGTATCCCCGGGCCGACGGTGTCGAGCGACGCCTTCGAGACGATCGACGGGGAACTCCGGGAGCGTCTCGCGGGCGAGGACATCGACGGCGTCTGCCTCGACCTGCACGGGTCGATGTACGTCGAGGGTGAACCGGATGCCGAGGGCGCACTGGTCGAGACTATCCGCGAGGCGGTCGGCGACGAGGTTCCGGTTACCGCGGCGCTGGACATGCACGCCACGATCACCGACCGGATGGTCGGGGGCCTGGACGGCGTCGCCGGCTACCGGACCGCCCCGCACACGGACGTCGTCGAGACGGGCCACCGGGCCGCCGGTCTCCTGCTCGACACACTCCGGGGTGAGGCGGACCTGACGCTCGGGTGGCGGCGGCTCCCGATGCTGCTCGCGGGCGAGCGCTCTGAGACGGAGGCCGAGCCGATGCGGACGCTGGTCGGCCGGCTCGAATCCGCTGACGAGCGGGCAGGTGTCCTCGACGCGAACTACTTCCTGGGGTTCCCGTGGACGGACTCGCCCCGTGCTGGCTGTCACGCGTTGGTCACCGGCGATGCCGGTGCGACCGAGTCCGTCGAAGAGGTCACGACCGACCTCGCGACGGCCTTCTGGGAGCGCCGTCGGGAGTTCGATTTCACGACGGAAGCCCACCGTCCCGAGGCGGCGCTCGACGAGGCAGCCGCCGAATCGGAGCGGCCCGTGATCATCGCTGACACCGGGGACATCCCGGGGGCTGGAGCGAGCGAGGACGTGACCAACCTCCTGTCGCTGATCCTCGACCGGGACGACCTCGGGACGCCGGCGGTCGCGATATTCGCCGACCCCGACAGCCTGGCCGCGTGCGAGCGAGCTGGCGTCGACGCCACTGTCGACCTCGAACTCGGTCGGTCAGTCCCCGAGGGCGACCCGCTCACACTCGCCGGCGTTGTCCGGGCCATTCACCGTGGGGACGGAACGACTGCTGCCCGAGTCGCTGTCGACGGCGCGGACGTCGTCATCGCCGACGAGCGGACCAACCTGCACCGGGACCCCCCATTCTTCGAGGAGATCGGGATCGACACCGCCGAGCGCGAGGTGATCGTCCTCAAGAGCGGCTACCTGAGCCCCGACTGGAAGGCGGTCGCGGCTCGCCGGCTGTTCGCGCTCACACCCGGCGACACGAACCAGTTGCTCGAGGACCTGCCCTACGAGGAGGTCCCGCGTCCGATCTATCCAGTCGACGAGGACACGGAGTGGTCGCCGTGAGGACCGTCACCCCGGCAACCCGTAGGACATCGTCACCGAAGGTTCCACCGACCGCTTGACCGGGATCAGGTCGGAGTCACAGGGGTGACACTCGCGACGACGGTGCACTCCGTCCAGACGCGCGACCCGGACAACCATGCGCGAAAGACGTTCTTCGCCGACGCCGCCGCCTGCTGCCAGCCGGATGCATACCGCTACGGCGCGGTCAAGCCCAACGTCGAACCTTGACCCCCCAGTTGGGTAAGGGTACGGGTTCGCCCGGGGACGCAGTGTGCGGTCCGAACACGGGGCCGTCGTGCTCAAATTCTCTCTGCATTCGACGGATATTTGACTAACAGGGGAGTCAGGCCGAACATGCGGTACAACGGATCGCACCCACTAATGCCACCGGAGCGGTCGACCGAGACGCGGCCGGACGAGAGCATCACGATACGACCGCCGCGACCGACGCCCCCGGAGGCGCCCCAGTCCGATGCCTGACCAGGAGGAGGACCTCTTCATCGACGAGCGCGAGGACGTCGACCGGCCCATGAGCCGGTTACTGGGCAAGTACGCCCGGCAGTACCCCGTCCCGGTGGCGGTCGCACTCGGGTCGAACCTGATCTCGCCGCTGCTCGGGCTCGCGCCGGCGTGGCTACTAGCGCTGGCCATCGACGGCCTGTTCACCGAGAGCACGCCGTATCGCCTGCCGCTGGTCCCGGTCGACGCGTTGCCGGCGACGATGGAGGGGAAGATGCTGCTCACCGTCGGGCTGTTCCTCTCCGTCTACGGTCTGACGACGTTTTTCACGTGGCTCGGGAGCTGGGGCTGGGCGGTGTTCGCGGAGAACGTCCAGCACGAGCTCCGGACGGACGTCTACGACGAGATGCAGGGCCTCGGCATGGAGTTCTACTCCGACCGCCAGACCGGCGAGCTGATGAGCGTGCTCTCCAGCGACGTCAACCGGCTCGAGGGCTTTCTCAACGGCTGGCTCGGCCAGTTGCTCAACATCCTCGTCCAGGTACTGGGGATCAGCGCCATCATGCTCGCGACGAACTGGCAGCTCGCGCTCGTGGCGCTGTTGCCGGCGCCGCTGCTCACGCTCGTCAGCCACTTCTTTGTCAAGAAGGTCCGGCCGATGTACCGCGAGGCCCGCGGCACGTTCGGCGACCTGGCCTCCCGCCTGGAGAACAACCTGAGCGGCATCGCCGTCGTCAAGTCGTTCACCAACGAGCCGTTCGAGTCCGAGCGCGTCCACGAGGCCTCGCAGGAACACATGGACGCCCGCTGGGGCGCCCGACAGTGGGGAATCCGGTTCGGCCCGATGCTGACGCTCATCAACGGTGTCGGCTTCTCGCTCGTCTTCCTCGTCGGCGGGTGGTGGGTGCTCTTCGGGCCTCCGTCGGTCACCGTCACCGGGACCACGGTCGGGCTCGCCGGGACGGTCACGGTCGGGACGGTGGTGATGTTCCTGCAGTACACCCGCCAGATCCAGGGGCCGCTCACGCAGGCCGGCCAGCTGCTCAACAACTTCGAGCGCGTGAAGGCCTCCGCCGAGCGGGTGTTCGTGCTGTTCGACTACCCCGTCAGCATCCCCGAGGACCCGAGCGCGCGGGACCTCGGCGACGTCGAGGGCGACGTCGCGTTCGACGACGTGACGTTCAGCTACCCCGACGGTGAGCAGGCGCTCACGGACGTCTCCTTCGAGGCCGACGCCGGCGAGACGGTCGGGCTGGTCGGCCCGACGGGGTCGGGGAAGTCGACGCTGATGAAGCTCCTCCTGCGGTTCTACGACGTCTCGGACGGCGCGGTCACCGTCGACGGCCACGACGTCCGCGACGTGACCGTCCGGTCGCTGCGCTCGTCTATCGGCTACGTCTCCCAGGAGCCGTTCCTGTTCACGGGAACCATCCGGGAGAACATCGCCTACGGGCTGGACGTGACCGACGCCGAGGTCCGGTCGGCCTCGGAGCGGGCGAACGCCCACGAGTTCATCCAGGACCTCGAGGACGGCTACGAGACGGAGGTCGGCCAGCGTGGTGACCGCCTGTCGGGCGGACAGCGCCAGCGGATCGCCATCGCGCGGGTGCTCCTGCGCGACCCCGAGGTCCTCATCCTCGACGAGGCCACCTCCCACGTCGACAACGAGACGGAGGTGCTGATCCAGCAATCGCTCGAGGAACTGATCGAGGACCGGACGACGTTCAGCATCGCCCACCGCCTATCGACGGTGCGCGACGCTGACCGGATCCTTGTCATGGAGGACGGCGAGATCGTCGAGCACGGGCCTCACGACGAGTTGATCGCGGTGGACGGCCTGTACGCGAACCTCTGGCGCGTCCAGGTCGGCGAGGTGGGGTCGCTCCCGGACGAGTTCCTCGAAGAGGCCGCCGCCCGCGACCGGGCCTGAGGCCGCCGCCCGCGACCGGGCCTGAGGACGCCGCTCGCGGCGGCCTCACATCTCCGACCGTTACTTTGCTACCCGGACGGACCGCTCACGCTGGAGGGGCCGCCGGACGTTCGTGCCGCGAGATCAGCGCCCGTCCACTCGCCCGCGGTGACCGCGAACCGCCGGTCGACCGGCGTCCAGTCGGTGAGCAGGACGCGAAGCGCGGACCCGGGGTCGTCCGGCGAGTCGGAGAGCCGATGCCCGTGGAACCCCGGCCCGAGCGTGATCGCGTCGCCGTCCCGGTGATAGGTCGCGGTTTCGTCGCCCAGGAACACGGGCCGTTCGGACGTGGCCGGGACGGTGCTCCGTTCGAGTTCGAGCCACCCGTCGCCCGGGAAGCGCGCCTCGACGGCGAACGGGACCTGCGAGATGCCCCCGTCGGTCCGGAGTCCCAGTTCGATCCCGTCCGGGACCCTGTCGACGGTGAGTTCGGGTTCGAACTCTGGCATCGGTACGACCTCCCGTTCGTCGCTCTCCGTGTCACCCCACGCGACCGGCCGGTCCAGCGGTTTCCAGTAGCAGGGGAGGTCGGGGTCATGGAACGACCGGTTTAGCGTGACGGTCACGGACTCGTCGGCGAACGCAATGTCGCGGCCGGTGAAGAACCCGGTCCCGAAGTACGGGGAGACGACGCAGAGTTCGAGCATCGCGCTCGACCCGTACGAGAGCGAGACGACCTCACTCGTCTCCGTCGCGACCGTCACGGAGAACTCGCCGTCACGAAACCGCCACACCCCTGACGATTCCATCTGCCGGGAGGCGGCGTCGGCGCGACGTCCGGTCGGCAGGTCCGTCTCCCGCCACGAAGGGTTACGAGCGTAGTGCGACAGCAGGTCGGCGGCTACTCCGGGGTCGTCCCACCCGCCGTTCTCCAGCAGGCCGTGGGCGGCCGTGGCGAGTCGGTCGTCCGCGTCCCGGCGTGCCACGCAGTAGAAGTTCGGCGCGCCCCGGACGGGAACCGTCCGCTCCCCGTAATCCTGCCGCCTGGAGACGCTCGTGTCGACCGTCCAGTCGTGGTTCATGAAGTCGACCAGCGTGTGTAGATTCCGGCGGACCGGGTCGAAGAGGGACGGGCGGTCGAGCGACCTGGACGCGCGGATCAGGTGTTTATTGACCACGTTGCTGTAGATGGCGTGGCTCCGCTCCGTGTATTCGCCATCCTCGTTGATGTCGATCCCTTCCGCGAGATACGATTCGACGGTATCGACGAGCGACTCGTCGGGATAGAGCTCATGGACCTGCGCAAGTGCCCCTGCAATCACCCAGCGGTGGTTCGGCGTGTGAAACCCGCCGTCGGCGATTCCCGCCGCCGCCGACCGCAGGTACGGTTCGAGAGCTGTCTCGATCGTCTTGGCACCCTCCGTGTCACTGCGACTCCGTGCGTACCACGCGAGATCAGCCAGCTTCGACACGCCGAACGCGGTGTCGGGGGCGGAATCGAAGTTACACGTCGGGAGGTCGATACGGCCAGACGGGCGCTGGCATCGTCGCTGGAACGCGACTGCGCGCTCGATCCGGTCCAACAGCCAGGATTCTGTGTAGTACTGCGATTCGTGTGTGAGATACGCCAGACCGAACTGTCGGATCATCTCACACGTGTCACCGCTCGTCGGTGAGGCGATCCCCCAACTCGACGAGATACACCCGCCGTCTCTCGGCGACGTTCCGTCGAGGACCTGCCGTTGAACGAATCGGTCGATCCCCCGTTCCAGCGCCTGTACGGCCCGCTCATAATCAGACATAACGACTTCGACGAATTACACCCACTTAATACTTCGATTACCGGGACGAGGTGACGAACGCGAAATCTTCGATGTGTGGGAGATCCGTCGAGAGGCGGACTCATGTCAATCTCTGACCGACCTACGGTCCGGATGGGTCGCTTGGCGGTCCCGAGTACCCCAGCGCGTCCGTCCTCGCCGAGAACCGTCTTCACAAATCGGCGGATGGTCCTTGACGACACCGTACACTCAGTTGATAGGAAGCTGACCGCCGGGGTTCCAGTGTCGTACCGCCAGGCTCAGTCCCTGAATCCGTCTTCCATATGGTTCGTATAGGACAGCCATCCGATGTCGTATGCGTACAATGCGTGTTTCACGCAGACGTGTAGCATCGATGGCGTCACATCGAACTCGACGACGCTGGCCATGTGCTCTCGTAGGTCGTCGATCTCTCCAGCCGCCGGATCGATCCGTGCAGTCACGTTTTGACCACCGGAAAATTTCACCACTGGCCCGTCGTTATCCTCCAGCCACTGCAAGCCCGCAGCGATCATTTCCCGACAGGCCTCCTCGTATTCGCCACCGAATCCACTGACTTCGTCCATCTCATCGCTCCATTCGTACTGTAACTCTGATCTACTCATCGGTCACTCAACGGACACTGTTTTGTGTCCTTCTCAGTAACATTTGAAGTTTAATACACAAAAAGTCACCGCCCAGCGAGGGGCGAACGCTAATCGGGCCGCATTCCGATCGGACCACGAAAAGTTTCGATAAATACGAAACTCAGTCCGGAACCGTGCTGGGCCAACGCCAACAATATTATGATTGTAATTACATCTGCAGACAACCGCGATACCACTCCTGTGACGGGACTACCCGGGGACCATCCAGTCGCAGAGTCACTGACAGCAGCCGTTTCAGTCTCGTTTTGGATATACTGTAAGACCGTTCGATACGTCAACGAGGGTCATGCAACTACTTCTCAAGGTCACGCATCCGGTCGCCACGCTTTGTTCCGTCGGTACATATCAGAACCGGCCCGAACTGGGTCGTCGACAGTAGTTCGGATTTTTCGAAGTGACGGAGAGGGACGTGCTGGCACGGTAACCCGACTGAGCTATCCCCGGTACTTCCGGAGCGTATCTTCGAACTACCACGTGATTACGACTGTAGTACTGTAATTTTAGGTCTCCTCTCCCAGTGGGTACTACTATTGTCGCACGCGGACCGACTCCATCGATCTCCTATCTGCCGTGTCCAATCTCCGTCGGATCGACGCGAAGGCAGAATACATATTCGCATATATCGAAAGTGAGTGTGCGACGCTGGGTGTGTTCGTCCACGGCTACCGTTATACCGTCTTCCCGCAAGATAGCGTAGCGTCGGAGAGATGCCCTTGTGCTCCGAACTACCCGTACCGAATCTGAATTGACGGGATAACCCCAAATCCCAGCACAACCGATAGAAAGGGAGCAACCATCGAAAAGGACCGCGTTTCAGCCATCACAGCAGTTTCGATTATACCGAAATAATTATCATGGACGTTCACCATGATCCGGGTATGGCAGAAAACGATGGGTCACCGCTCACCACGACGATACGGTCGCTCGAGATCATCGAGCTCCTCGAGGAGCGACAGGGTGCGAGGCTGACAGATATCGCGGAGGCGCTCGACTTGCCACCGAGTACGGTTCACGGTCATCTCCGAACGTTAGAGCGGCAGAACTACGTCGTTCAGGAGGGCAAGATCTACGACCTCGGAACCAAGTTCCTGAGCTTCGGCGACTATGTGTTGAATCGGAAAGAAGCCTATGCGCTCGCCGATAAGTACACGGAGCAGGTCGTCGAGGCGACCTCCTGCCGGTCCATCTTCGCGATCGAGGAACACGGAAAGGGAGTCTACATATCGCGAGACTCCGGCGAACACAGTCAATGGCGACACGAGACACTCGGTAACCGATTTCACTTGCATTCGACTGCCGCCGGAAAAGCGATCCTGGCCCATCTCCCGAAACAGCGGAGGCGGGAGATCATCGAACGACACGGCCTCTCCAGAGCGACGGAAAACACGATCACCGACGAAGCGGAGTTGTACGCGGAGCTGGAAGAGGTCCGGGACCGTGGCGTTGCATTCAATCGAGAAGAGCAGATCGAGGGTATTCGCGCCGTCAGCGCACCGGTGTTTTCCGAGAATGACGAGGTCATCGGTGCGTTTAGCGCCAACGGTCCTGCGAATCAGATGGTCGGGTCTTGGTTCGAGACTGAACTACCCGAGACTCTCCTGGGAATTACCAACGAGTTCGAACTCGAGATCAGTTTGGGTGACGCCTCCACGGAATCCCCGTAGGGCCTCTGATTGACATGAATACGGCACCGGCGTTGAATTTTCTCGATATCTCCTCGGCTATCATCTCCTAGTCGACTAGCTGGTCTGAACCGGATTCTGATAGAAGCTTGACCCAAAAACCAAACACGTTACAATTAGATTTATAAGTACATCCGTATGATTGGCTGTATGGAAATCACTGGGATAGAGACGATTACGTACGACCCCCAGTCCTTACTAACCGATACGGAACGCGATATCGGTCTCACAACGCTCCGTGTCAAGACAGACGAAGGCGTCGTCGGCTTGGGCGAGACGCTCCCGCAACAGGGTATGGAAACAGCGGCGCTTCACGGCCCGATATCGGATCGAGTCTTGGGCCGTGACCCACGGGATATCTCCGGTATCCGCGACGACCTCGCGACGTATTTTAATTACTACGGACACGCCGGGGCCGAATATCGAGCGATGAGTGCGCTTGACATCGCGCTCTGGGACATCAAGGGCAAAAGAATGGGCGAGCCCATCTACCAGCTATTGGGCGGCAAGGCCCGTGATGAGATACCCGCATACAACACCTGTTACGATACGGAGTTCGATTTCATGAGCGAACCGATCGAACTCGCGGAATCACTGCTGGAACAGGGGATCACGTCGATGAAGATTTGGCCGTTCGACGGGTTCGCAGAGAAGACTCGTGGGCAGCGTATATCCGACGCGGATCTTGAGGCGGGTCTGGAGCCCCTCCGTCTCATTCGGACCGAAGTAAGTGAGATGGATGTCGCAGTCGAAGGTCACGGGCTTTGGGGGTTGACACCCGCCAAGAAGATCGTTGACGCTGTCGCCGAGTACGACCCCGTATGGGTTGAGGACATTATACGGAAGGGGAATTTCACTGCCTATGAGCGACTGGCCGAGGAGACGAGCGTGCCCATGTGTATCAGCGAACGCTTGGTCGGTCGATACGAGTTCGATCAAGCACTCCGGACCAACGCGATCGATATTGCCATGCTTGATGTCTGCTGGACGGGCGGTCTGAGCGAAGCCAAGGCAATCGCTGCAATGGCCGAGTCGAACCACCTCCCCATCGCGCCGCATAATTCTGGGGGACCGGTCATGCATTTCGCGAACGCCCATCTCTCGGCGGCTGTGCCCAACCTCTATGTCATGGAGTCGATCCGCGATCGGTACGACGGCTGGCACCGCAAACTCGTCACCGATACGCTCCCCGTCAGGAACGGGAGCTTGGCCCTCCCTGAGGGCCCCGGTCTCGGGATCGAGATCGAGCCTGAGATACTCGGACATCCTGGAACGACCGTTGAACGGACCACTGACTCCAATAGCGATTGAGGGGAATGATATCAGTGGTTTGTGGCTACAGACGATGGGATCAATTCTTGTTGATCGGAACCGGTGGCTTTCGATGAGCGCGCACGTCAGTTGTCCCTGTTCGAGTACGTACTGGTTCGATGAACGCATATTCTATCGGATCTGGGATCGGTTCGATTTCTCCCAGTTGCGCCAGTAAAGAGTCCGAACCCGTGAGTGATAGGTCGGATCTGACCGTGCCGTCGGTCGTCTGGAAACTGTGAAGTAGCCCATATTTTTAAATATCTGCACTGCTCCGGTAGATGCAGAGGTCATGAGATACATTCGAGTCGCCCGAGAGGGTGAGCAGCGACTGATCGCAGCAGACGGGAATACCGCTTACGACCTGACGAGCGCACCCGACGGACCAGATTCGATCGAGGGGTTACTCGAGTCCGGTCCCGACAGCGTTTGCGGACTCGACCGTCAGGCTGAGACCCACGTCCCCGATGCCGAACAGGTTGAAAGTTCAGCATACGATACTCTCCTGCCAGTGAATCCCGCGGAGGTGTGGGCCGCCGGCGTCACCTACGAGATCAGCGAGAAAGCCCGTCAGGAGGAGAGCGACAAACCGGACGTGTATATCGACGTCTACGAGAGTGAGCGGCCGGAGATATTTTTCAAATCGACGCCGAGTCGCACGGTCGGACCCGGCGACCCGGTCGGAATAAGAGGAGACTCGAACTGGAACGTCCCTGAACCCGAACTCGCAGTCGTGTTGTACCGCGGCGATATCGTCGGCTTCACAGTCGGTAACGACGTGAGCAGTCGGTCTATCGAGGGAGAGAACCCGCTGTACCTTCCGCAGGCGAAGGTGTACGACCGCTGTTGCTCGCTGGGACCCTGCGTCACTTCCCTCAGCGAAATCGAGGACCCTCACGACCTGGAGATGACAATGCGGATCCACAGGGATAGCGACGTCGTGTACGACGAGACCACGACTACCGGTCAGATGGTACGGACCTGCGAGGAACTCGCTTCCTACCTCTCTCGGCATAACGTCGTTCCGGATCTGACGGTACTTTTGACTGGAACCGCGCTTGTCCCGGACGACACCTTCACGCTCCGGGAGAACGATCGGATCGAGATCCATATCGAAGAGATCGGGACGCTCGAAAACGGTGTCGTGACCGTCTGATAGCCTCTACTACCACCGACACCGGATGTCCGCTGTCGCTCCGGTTTTCGACTGGAGTGAAATGGAAACCGGCGTAGCTGAAAAGCAGGGGTGATAGGCTACGGTCCCTGTTCCGTATTGAGGCTGCCTGTCCCGACGGATTTCGTTCGGCGCCGGTAGCCGGGCACCATGAGTTAAATGGACAGGCGTGGAAAAAAGGGTATGACGTCACGCACAGCCGTTATCGCTGATTACAGCTGTGAGGTCGGTGAAGGTGTCCTCTGGCACCCGGAAGAAAAGCGAGTGTACTGGACCGATATTCCGAACGGGCATCTGTACCGATACGATCCGGGAACAGACGCGCACGAGCAAGTCTACGATGGCGACACGGTCGGCGCTTTCACGTTTCAAAAGGACGGGTCACTGCTATTATTCGGGGCCGAAGGACGGGTGGATATCTGGCGAAACGGGGAACTCAAACCCGTCGTAGACCGATTGCCGGAGGAGTCTGGAATGCGATTCAACGACGTGATAGCTGATCCCGCGGGACGGGTCTTCTGTGGGACGATGGACACGGATGACTTCTCGAAGGGTCGACTCTACCGGCTTGACACCGACGGATCGATTACTACCGTCCTCGATCCGGTCAAACTTCCAAACGGAATGGGGTTTACGCCCGATACCACCGGGTTCTACCTCACGGAGTCGGATACAAACGAGATCCACCGGTTCGATTACGACATTGAGACCGGAGCGTTGTCTGACCAGCAGACTTTCTCCAGCCTCCCGGACACGGAGGGGATGTACGACGGAATGACGGTCGATGACGAGGGTCGGGTCTGGTCCGCTCTCTGGGGTGGTGGTGCAATCGTCCGACACGGTTCTGACGGGGAGGTCGAACGTCGCGTCTCAGTTCCCGCGGAGAACGTGACGAGTCTCACGTTTGGCGGCGAGGACCTTCGGGACATGTACGTTTCGAGTGCGACGTTTGAGGCCGATCCCGCAGAGGAGTATGCTGGGGCACTCTTTCGTGTCGAGTCGAACGTCCAGGGCACTCGCGAGTTCGTCTCGGATATCCGTCCATAACCTGGCCGACGGCCCGCCAGAGTTGTCATGGGGATCGGAGCCGCTACGACAGTTCGATCCGTTCGCCCCTCTCCGCAGCGGTATACATTGCCTCGACGGCTTCGATGTCGACTAGTCCGTGTCGGCCGTCAGGAACCGGGTCCGTATCCGTGATAAGACAGTGGGCGAAGTAGTCGAATTCCTCGGTCATCTGGTTTCGCTGTTCGAACGACAGGTCGGCGGTCGCTTCACCGGTGCTGACGGCGAGCTCGCGGTCGTCCCACGGGAAAAAGACCGGTTCGATGGTCAGTTTCCCTTCTGTTCCGACGACCGTGAAGTGACTCGCGTTGAACGCGTTGTGACTGACGGTACAGGCCGCCGACACGCACCCCTCGAACGAAACCTGAAACGAGACGTGTTCGTCGAGTCCGTCGAACCACTCGTGAGTGGCGTTGGTCTCCGCGTACACGGCGATCGGGTCGCGGTCGAGGAGGAATCGCGCAGTATTGAGGGGATAGAGACCGATGTCGATGAGCGTCGCTCCACCGGAGAGCTCGGGGTCGAGTCGCCACTGGTCGGGGTTCGGAATGAGGTCCGGGACGCAATCTGACATATGACCGTGTATCTGTCTGGGTTCGCCGATAATCCCTTCACCGACTATATCGCGCGCCCGACGGACCGCTGGGTCCGTCTGCATCCGATAGGCAACCATGAGAGTCACTTCCTCGTCCGCACAGACCTCGACTATCCGTTTAGCCCCCTCACTCGTCGCGGCCATCGGCTTCTCGCATAGCACGTGTTTCCCGTGTCTGGCGGCGGTTCGGACGTACTCTATGTGGGTCGAATTCGGCGTACAGATGTACACCGCGTCGTACTCCGTGACGGCTGTTCCGTCGTGATAATCCTCGTAAGTCAACCCGGTGATCCCCTCGCCGCTATTCGCGACTCGCGTCGCCTTCTCGGCGGACCCGGATACGACGACGCTAGTCGTACAGAAGTCGCTCTCCTCGATCGCGGGCATCGCTTCTTCGCGGACCCACCAGCCGAGTCCGACGAGCGCGAGTCTGATCGGTTCAGAATCGTCCACAGTCTGCCAGTCCCGATGCGTGAAATCCGCGAGTAGTGCCTCGAGATCCATAACCAATCACTCCGAGTGAATCATAAAAAAACCCTGCGTTGGACCGCGAGTGGACTCCGACGGGTAGGGGACCCCCTCCTGTTGACCCAGTAATATGATTGAAAAAGATTGGGTGGGCAGATTTAAATAGGTGGATCGGGATACTCGGAATGTATGTCCGTAGAAGAGCCGGATCTCTCCGAAGCACACGAACAGTACGAAAGCGAGGGATATACGACGGTAAGCGGCGTTCTCGACGACGATTTGGTCGAAGCCGGTCGGGAGCACATCGACTGGTTACGCCAGCAGTACCCAGACAAGCGACCGGAAGACTTCGGCGATCTCGAACACGTGGCGCAGGACCCCTTCTGGCTGCGACTCGTGAGCGATGACCGCCTGTTGGACATTGCAGAGCAGTTCCTCGGCCCGAACGTCGCGCTCTTTGCGAGTCACTATATCGCGAAACCGCCGAAGGACGGTCAGCAGGTCCTCTGGCACCAGGACGGCAGCTACTGGCCGCTCGAACCCATGGACGTGATCACACTGTGGGTCTCTTTCGACCGGTCCGACCCCGAAAGCGGCTGTCTTCGCGTCGTCCCTGACACCCAGGATATCGAACTGCAAGAGGTAGTCGAACGCGAAGACACGGAAAACGTGTTAGGCTCCGAGACAAACACCGACAATGTCGATACCTCCAACGCGGTCGACCTCGAACTGGACCCCGGCGACGTTTCTATCCACCACCCGAACGTCGTTCACGGGTCGGACGGGAACACGTCGGACAGATGGCGTCGTGGGCTGACGATCAGGTACATCCCCACGACCACGAAGATCCTGACAGACGACCAGGACATGGGGTGGCCGAGTGCGTTCCTACTCAGGGGCAACGCGGAGCCGAATGTCAATGAATACCAAGAACTCCCGCTGTACGACCCGGATAGCGACTACATGGAGTTCGATGGCTGGGAGGAGTACAACGAGTACGCTCGTCGGATGAACGACCGGATCTGACCGCCGGCCGGATCGGTGTCCGCTCTGGCAGTGCACCGGATAGGCCCGCCACGCTCACCTCAGATATACGACCCCGATTTTCCCTGATATATAATGATCTTTACGAAACCTTTAATAATATGTGCTACTGAGTAAGCTACAGCATGTCGGACGGTAACAGTACGGATGGCAGCGATCGAGGCACTCTCACGCCGATGTCACGCCGACGATTGTTGGCTGCGTTGGGTGCAACGGGAGCGGCTGGGCTCGCCGGCTGTGGTGGTGGCGGCAGTAGTACGGACACACAACCCGGAAATGCGACTCCGACCGAGGGGATGCCGGGACTGGGTACCGGAACGGCGACGGCCACGCCGGGCGAAGGGTCCGGGACGGCGACCGGCGGAACAGGAACCGATACATCGACTCCGCAACAGGACCTCGCCCACGTGTCGGGCCAAACGCTGCGCCTGTCGACGCCGTTGAATCCCGAAGAGGTGACTTTCCTGGCCACGTGGGGATCCCCGGTCTCACAGTACGATCAGGCGGGCGGGGCCGAGAATATGGGAGGGATATGGAACGCGATGAACGAGCGGGTCATCCACGGTCGGTTCAAAAACTCCGCGTACTGGCAGTTCCCGGGTGAAGTGTTCTACGGCATTTACGAGAGCGTGGACTTCCAGGACGACGGGATCCGTATCAAGATCCGCGACGACGCGAAGTGGAGTGACGGCGAGGACATTACGGCCAAAGCACCTGCCGGGTCGGTTGCGTGGTGGGCCCTGATCAATGCCACCGGGGAGCCTGGCTCCTATCCGCGTGACATGGCGGCGGTGAACCCCTGGCACGCTGTCACCGGCCTCGAGTTCCCGGACGGTCAGGACGGCAAAGTGCTGAAAATCCAGGACACGGCCGGGAAACAGGACAAGTTCCCCAGGGGACGACTGTTGGACGACCCGATTTCAGCACGGTGGACCGTCCGTGGACCGGCACACGTGGAGCCGTACGCCTCGCTGTACGACGGAGCTATAGAGAACTACCGTCGGGCGAAAAACGGAGAGGAATACCTCACTTTCACCGAACTTCGGTCGAAGCACGTCCTCCAGGTAGAACCGGGATCCGACGAGGACCCATCCGCGGAATGGGCCGAAAAGTGGCGCGACCCGAATTCCGTCGTCACTTCGGGGCCATGGACGCTGTCGGAGATCCGTGGCGCTCAAGAAATCGTTCTGGAACCGAACGAGCACTGGCGTAACGCGGACCAGGTCAATTACGACAACGTCGTCTTCAGCTTCAACGAAAACGCCCAGCGGGGACGCGCAGCGCTGTTCTCGGATCGGCTCGACAGCTGGAGTGAAACGCTGCCCGCCGGGGCAGAGCAGAACCTCCCGTCGAATATCTCGAAGGCGAGAAGTCCGGGTAGCGACGGTATGGGTATCGGTCTCGACCACAGTGACCCACACCTCGGTAAGCGCGAAGTTCGGGCAGCGATAATGTACGCCCTGGATAAAAATGCAATCGGGGGGAACGTCCATCCCGAGGCGAACGTTGGGGTATCAATTCCCGGAGGTGACCTCTGGGCGACGGACGTCGTCTACACCGAAGACTGGATAAACAACAACCTCATCGATTACAGCCAGGACATGGAGCGGGCGAACGAACTGATGCGTAACGCGGGCTACTCCAAACAGGGCGGGCAGTGGGTCAGTAGCGAGGGAGAACCGCTCGAGTACCAGTTCTCGACCACGTCGGACTCTCCGGTCTTCGAGCAAACTGTCACTTCACAGCTGTCCAACTTCGGTATCGAGAGTGAAGTGAATACAGTCAGTGACGAGGACTGGCGTGATCACAAGTGGCTAAACAACGAAGCGAAAATGTGGCCGGCGCTGGCGGGAGTGAACATGACGGGCCTGTACAACGAGGTCGGACTAGCCTGGCGGTCATATTCCGTCCATGAGGACTGGGTCACTACGTGGAACATCTGGGGTGAAGAGGAGCAGTCAGAAGCGATGGAAGGATACTCCGAGGCAGGGTGGGCTGCCGATTACTCCGTCCTCGATGCATTGACGATCGATATCCCGCCGGTCGGCGATCCTGACGGGTCACTCGAACCGTTCAGTCCGGGGTACACGTACCGCAACGCTGCGGCCGGCCCCGCTGACATGACCACTGAAAAGTGGAAAAAGTTCGCCTGGGTCGCGAACTGGTTCCTCCCATCCTTGCCCGTGTTCAATTCGTACTCTCTCACCTACTACGACGGTGGCGATAGCGGGCACTGGGTCTGGCCGGAGGACCACTACATGTGGGACTATCTCCAAGTCTCCACGACCCCCACCCAGCTCATCTCGCTCAACATGATCCAAGCGAATCCGGAGAACCCGGAAGACGGCGCTACCGTCGAATAGTCGGGAGAAACGCTGAATTCGCTGTCTCCGCTGTCATCCTCACTCTCTCACGCCCGATGCTGGGTTAAATAAAGGAATTTCTCCCCGATAAATAACAATAATGTCCAAATTCCGGTGTCATAAAACAAAAAAGATTTAATACTCTCGGGGTAATTCAGTCATATACCGATGGAGTACCACGTATCTGTTACGGGTGCCGATACAAACGATGGCTCCGCTGGCGCGCCACTCGAAACGATCTCGGCCGCGGCACAGCAGGCGCAACCGGGCGACGTTATCACTGTCCACGAGGGGACATATCGTGAGCGAATTGATCCACCGCGAGGCGGCAATTCCGAGGATGAGCGGATAGTTTATCGGGCCCCCGAGGACGAGACAGTAGTTGTCAAGGGGTCGGAAGTCGTCACTGGCTGGTCCAAGAGTGACGACGGTTACTGGAAGTTGACACTCTCGAATAGTTTCTTCGGCGATTTGAATCCGTTCGACGACATCATCCGGGGAGACTGGTTCGCCGATCACGGCCAGGAATATCATAGAGGTGATGTCTACGTGGACGGCGCGTCGTTACGGGAGACAGAGAGTTTACAGGACCTCGTAGCCGCTGACGAAGGACAGAGGGTCTGGTACGCCGACGTCGACGAGTCGGTGACCACTATCATGGCCAGGTTCGGCGGTATAGATCCGAGAGAGGCGACCGTCGAGGTCAACGTTCGGCCCGTCGTTTTCTATCCGTCCGAACCGGGGCGGGACTACATCACAGTTCGAGGGTTCACCATGCGACACGCCGCGACACAGTGGGCCCCACCTACGACCGAACAGATCGGGTTGTTGGGTACTCACTGGAGCAAGGGCTGGACCATTGAGGATAACGTCGTCAGCCACTCACGATGTACGGGGATCACACTCGGAAAATACGGAGCAGGTGTGGACGACACAGGTGCATCAGCAGATCGATACAACACCACGATCCGGGAGGCCCTCGAAAACGGCTGGGAACGGGGGAGTGTCGGTGAACACGTCGTCCACAACAACACGGTGTTCCGGTGTGAACAAGCGGGGATTGTCGGTAGCATGGGCGGTGCGTTCAGCGAAATCTCATCTAACTACATATATGATATCAATGTCGAGGGACAACTGGACGGTGCCGAGATAGCCGGACTCAAACTACACGGCCCTATCGATACAGAAATCCGGAATAATCGCATCCATCACGCACGACGTGGAATGTGGATGGACTGGATGACACAGGGCACTCGAATCACCGGCAATCTGCTGTACGATAACGATATTGACGATCTCTTTTTCGAGGTCAACCACGGACCGTTCGTCGTCGATAATAACATCTCTCTGTCCGAGGTAGCGGTGACGAACGCTTCCCAGGGGGGCGCCTACGTCCACAACCTGTTCGGGGGCGAATTCAATCAGGTTCAGGTTCTGGACAGAACGACACCGTACCACGACCCTCACTCGACCGAAATCAGAGGGATGAGCAATATCACCGGCGGCGACGACCGGGTTTATAATAACGTTTTCACCAGAAAGAACGATATCGCCTACGAAGACGTAGAGTATCCGGTCCATTCGGGAGGCAACGTCTATTTGAAGACGGCATCGGAGGAAGCGGACGATCCGTTTGATACGTCCGATCCCGATCCGCCCATCGAACTGAGAGAAGAGGATGGGCAGGTGGCGGTCATACTGAGCGAACGCATGATCGACGACCAACCGCGAAGTCTGGTGACAACTGATCTCCTGGGTACTGCAACAGTCCCCGACCTACCCTACGAGAATCCGGACGGAACCTCACTTGTCATTGAGACCGACTACTTCGGCGACGACCGCCATTCGAAGAATCCAGTCGCGGGACCCTTTGCACGCGACCGGGTAGTTCAGGACGACCTTTCCCTCCCGTTCGAACTGGATGTTTGGCCGGCCTGATCCGTCGATCCGGGTTCGATCTATTCTCCGGGCTTTGAATCGGGTTTTCAGGCGGTACTGACGACGACAGGGCCGATAGTTCATCGAGGGATCTGCACCGTCTCAGTTCGGGGAGACAAAACCGCCTCCACAGACCAGCCACAATTAGTAATCGCTCTCGTGAAACACGTTGTCGGCACTCCCCCAATCGAGGTTTCCGCGGGTCGCTGAATTAGTGAGTTCTCGTAGTGATCTCCGCCGTGTCTTTCGAGTGACTTCACACCGAACGAATACTGCGTGAAGCGGTGCGCCGAGTCGAGTGATTTCACCGCGTCAGCGGAGAATTGGGACTCACGCCGGAGATCCCGAGGTCGCGGACCGGTCTCAACCCGCAGTCGCCGCATACGAGTCAGGGACGCCAACCCAGTTCATCCCGATCGTCCAGCGCCGGTTCAATTCCCCTTCGAGGACGTGTATGCTCCAGTCACAGGAGGTCCTGAACGTGAACGAGTGGGTAGGTCGCGCCCGCCCCAGTGTGAGTAGGCAACGGCCGTCCACTGGTCCTGAGGATATCGTCTCAACCAGACGTCTTCCTGAATCAGAGCACTGCTTTAGTTCAGTTCTTACACCGATTAGGAAGGACCTCACATCAAGGTTCAAAAATCGGTAACAGCTGGCCCCAGACAGCAACTGATACCATGATATGTTGGGCACGCAAAATAATAAGTTGTTCTTCCGACCGACAATTATTAATTGACGGTATGTCTGGTGTCAGTTATGAGTTCGTCAGAACAGTCGATCGTATGTCGAAGCTGCCGAGAGACAATTTCGATGTCGACCGAGAGCTGTCCCCACTGCGGCACTTCGATCCGTAGCCGGCCAAAGGTACTCGTCGTCGGGCTCTTTGGCGTTGTCCTCGTAGCCGGTTCGCTGTTCGAAATAGGCTCACTGTGGGTTTTCGGTCTGATTGGTTTCGTGCTGGCGAGTATCTCGGCATATCTCGTATACGATCAGCGGGAGCGAATGAATGAGGCTGAGACATCCGATGAGAGCGTCTTGAGGTCCGCTGACGGGTCGTGATCAGTGCGGACACATCACTGGGAGACGAGTGGCTATCGAAGATTCTCGAGTGCTGACCCAGTCTTCCAAACCGGCCCATGGATGTGTGATCAATGAGAATCGCTCCAGACAGAAACACCGCCCTTCGGAAGCAGATTGTTGGTTGGTTGAGTTGGCTTTATGAAAGCGTAGCGGGCGAGAATGACGCGGGAGCGACAACGGATGTTATGACCCCGTTCACAGTGTTCAGACCGGAGGACAGCGCCTCGGATACGTCCAGCGCTGAGCAATGACCTCCATTGCCCGCGGTGCCACTGAAAGTCGGTAATCAACTACGACAGCGACGGATCGTTCCAGCGGTATCGGTGTGAGAATTATTGACACATCGTCAACGACAAGACCCGCACAATCTTCGCTCACGCGAAGATAGCGCACAGAAAGCTTCTGTTCAAAATTTACGCGTTGTCCGATTCAACACAAGTATCCGCCAGACAGAGGACGAACTCGACGTATCTTACCGATCACTGCGTCGGCTCGTCGAGCGCATCGCCAGAGCGCACCCTGCGCCTTCACTAACACTGTCTGGCCTGGTCGAAATCGACGAAGTATGCGTCTCAGCAGGGCTCAAGGGCCACAGGCGGGACAAGGAGTCGCGCTCGCGTGGACTATCCACGCGTAGACGAGGACCGCACGGAGGCGACAAACCGCCGGTGTTCACACTTGTCGATCGTGGAACGAATGATCGGTACGTCGTGCCAGCGAAATCCGCTAACGAATCGACCGTTTTACTCCTGATCGTCGACCACAATGAGGAGTCCTGGCCGTCTATACGGATAGATTTCAGGCCTACGACCCGGTAGAGGACGATCAGGATTTCGACCGCGAGTACGTCGTCTACGGGGACGCTGAATGCGGCGATGAGAAAGTCCACGTCAACAGTTGCGGGAGCTACGCGCCGCTGGCGCGACGGTGGCTTTCGGCCCACCGCTGTGTCTCGAAAGACAAGCTCACGCCGTATCTCGGAGCGGTCTAGCTCCGCCGTGAAATCTACCGGAAACGATCAAGAAGTCCCTAAGCACTCTCTTCGAAGGGTGCCCTGACTCACCAACAATCTACTTCGCACGAGCGTGAAAACATCATTCGTTCTCAACTTCTACTATGAATTTGACGTCGCACTCGGGACAAGAGTCGTACTGGAGTTCAAACTCCGTCCCGCACCTAAGACAGCGAAAGTTCTGGTCGCTGTCCGCCTCTTCGAACCCTCTACCGGACAGCAACCTCCAGAAGTACCTTACAATCCGCATATCAAGTGATCCAGAACGGTCTAAATTAAATCTGCCGACGGTTCGCAGTCGAATCGAGTCTGACAGCCAATTCAATAACCCGCCAGTCAGCCAATCACCTGGTCGTGTCGCGAACCCGTTTAGAGTTTGCCTCTGGTGCTCTCAACTGAGAGGTCACAGTTCACCGTTCTCTTGGTCGGTTGCTGGAGCAGGTCCTCGAGGAACGATCCATAGTGCTCTGGGCCGGCATACTTCACCAGCCGAAGTTGGAGTATCGTCTCTAATCTTCGCAGCCCAGTCCAATCCACTGGCCCTTACATCGCTTGCTGACTTTGCTCGTTGACCGTTCGACGGGATTCGAGGTCCACCGCAATTCGAACCCCTCGATAGACTTCTCAGAAGACGTCACGATTGACGGCACCAACTGCCGAAGATATACTGCAACCCTCTCTGACCCGAACTGGTTTCACTCCTGGGCGGTCTTCTCGATGCGTTTGACCGTTCACGCGATCCGCCCGCGAATCTCCGCGAACTCCTCTTCTGGGCGTGTCTAGCGACCGAATTCTTCAAATGAAACTCCTCGCCGATCACTTCCGAGACGAGCCCAGCGCGTTGGTTCGGGGAGAATACTCCATCGTCCTAGGGATCGTAGTCTGAGGTCCGACCGACGGAGACGAGACCGAGTTGATGATAACGATTTTCGTCGGCGTTCTTGGCTGGGGGGTTTGTTTTCTACTCGCGGAGGAGCCAGACCAAAGCAACGATTCCGACGACGATAACGGCTACTGCGCTGGCCTGCTGGCCTCCGGTCGAGAACAAATAAGACGCATACGCAACCATGCTGACGAGACCGATGACGAGCGCACTCAGACCAGTATGGACGAGCAATTTCCGGCGCGAGCGGGTTTCCCGTCCGAGTTGTTCGCCGATCACGATACCGTGTTGACCGGCGTCCCACGCGAGAAACGTCGCACTGACCGCGACCAGCATTATCTCCGTCGGCACCGCCCCGTACGCTCCGGTGACGAGCGCGCCGACGAGGACGAGCCCCGTCCCGACAGTTACCCATGCTCTAGAGTGCTGGTAACCGACCCCCGCCGTGATGAGGACCAACCCACCGAAGCCAAAGGGAAGCGCAAGTAGCGCGAACGGAACCGTGAGGACCGTCCCGATGAGTGCCCCGACTCCCGTGACCACCTGGCTTACCCGCGGTGGTGCGTGTGTGAGTTCGACAGGACTGTGCGGGTCGGTCTCAGGCGATCCGTCGTCCAGTGTATCCGTCGATGATTGCTCCGAGGTTTCCGGTTCCATCTCTGTGCTAGGATGCGCGTCGATAGTACTCTGTCCGCTTGGGTTATCGGAACTCATGCGGTCCACCTCTGTTTAGCACGTTCGAGGGCAACGCCGACTGAGCGGTCCCCCTCGAATTCCACGACCCGGATGCCGTGGTTCCGGAGTTGCTTGATCAGGACTGCGCGTTCGAGCCTGGCAATCCGTTGGCCGACAGTTCGGCCTGTCGTCGGGTCCGGACTAAGAACCGTCACCAGATGTCCTGCCCCATTGAGTTGCCGGGCTACTTCGTAAGTGTACTCGTCAGTCAGTGGTGACATGAGGAAGATTTGAGAGTTGCGGGGGAGTTGCCGACGGATGTGAACCATCGGGTCAACGTACCGGCCCTCCTCCTGTTCAGCGACGGCCGGCGGGAGCGTCGAGATTGCGGGATGGTCGGCGAACGTCTGCCTGACCTCCTCGAGATGGCGCTGGCCCGTATTCGGCCCCAGCCACAGCGGTATACCGTTGAACGCGGCCAGGCCCACTAAATTACCTTGGTCGGATAGCGACGCGAACACGTCGGCGCCGATCTCGACAGCTCTGTCGACTGCATGGACCTCGCCGGGACCTGCAGACACATACGAGCCAGACCGTCCATCGAACAGGAGTACGACGCGTGCGGCGTGTTCTTCGCGGAAGTCTACCGTCGACATCTCACCAGTACGGGCGAAACTCTTCCAGTCGATACGGCGTTTCGGGTCTCCTGGCTGGTAGTCCCGCACCGAATAGAATTCCAAGCCTTCACCGCCAATCTCGGTTGCGACCCCTCCAGAGTAGACAGACGTTTGCATCCGAACGGGCATCTTAGCGGCTGTTTTCAACTGATGAATACACTCAACAGTCGTATCAGGTACAGCGAGTGCAACCCGTTCGTCTGCGCCTGAAGGGTCTCTGGCGACAATCTGCAGCGGCCACTGGTGGGTCCCACGCGCGGCGATTGCCGTGTAGGTAAACGCCGCCGTATCTCCGGGACGGAGTGCAGTGCCGAGTCTGGCCGACCCATCGACGACCCGCATACCGGGGGGAACTCGATCGACCAGTGTCAGGTCCGGAAGCAGCGTCTCGCCGGTGTTCTCGACGCTGACGGAGACTTCGATTTCATCACCGGGTTCGGGTTCTGTCTCATCGACTGTCCGGGTTACTTCGAGCGTGGTCAGGGCGGGGGCCGAACCGATCCTCGCATAGCCCGCGAGGCCGACTGCGACGGCGCTCGCCACGAGTACCGCAGGTTGGCTCGTGAGCACTCCTACCGCCAGTGCAATGAGTGCGAACGCCGAGACCCCTGACCAGTGATGAGTCCGTAATAGTGAGAGATACCGAAGGTCTCCGGTAACCTCCTGTCCGTCCTCCGCGGTCAGTACCGCGTCAGGTTCGACTCCTCGATCGGACGACTCATCGAAGTCTTCAACAGCGGAGTCCGGCATGTCGGTGGTGTCGAAATCGAACTCCGCGGCTTCCTCGAGAGCTGTGACTGTCTCGGTCAATTGTGCTACGTAAGGATTCGATTCCCGGCTGAACCGAGTTTTTATTTGTTCGAATAGCGATGATTTCGTCGTTGCGCCAGTAAAAAAGCCGGCAGCCGCGTCATTCTCTGTCCAAGAACCACCCTCTAAGATATCGATGGCATCGTCCCGACTGCAGTCGTTTCGGCTACTTATGACTGTAACCGCGATGTTACCGACCCGCTCTTGAATACGCTCACGGTGTTCGAGCACTCGTTCGCGGAGTTCCGTCATTCTATATAAATTACTATCTATATTGCTTCCGGGGGTTGGAGTGGTCATGCCGTGTTCGATCGGCGGAATTTCTGTCTCAGTCAGTCGGGCCTGGTATCGCTGACGGACCACCCAACCCCCGAGTGCGACTGCGCCGACCGCACCGGCCTCTGCGACTACCAGCGAAATGGGCAACGACTCCGCTACAGTCGGTGCAAAAAACAGGGCGATACCCCCAGCGAGAAGCGCCACCGCGATGACGAGGGCAGCACGACCAAGCGTGCTCTCTGAATCTGTCATTTGTCACCCTCCTCGTTACCAGTATTATTAGGATCGACGGGGCTACTCCCGGTTTTCTCGCTGTCGGTAGCGCCATCACCACTCTCCTCATAGGTTCGCTCGATATTCCGTAGAATCTCGAGGGCTCGTTCTTCGCGGGTTTCCACCTCTTTGTTCCCATAGCGGACTTCGTTGAACAACTGAGTGAGCTCTTCGATGTCGCCGCGGTCCAAGCCAGCGTTGACGGCCGCATCCGCGAAGTCTCGCGGGGCAGTCGAAGAGGGGTTGTTCATGCGAAGTAGGGTAGTCATCTCGAGCCAGGCCTCATAGACGGCGTTGTCGACTGAGGCGTTGGTTTCGTCGATGCGGTCGGCTGCGCGTCCAGCTGCCTCGGCAAAAGCGGTTGTCTCTACCTCAGTCGGTTCCTCCTCGGTCGGTTCGAATGTCTCTTCTTCGCCCGTCGTAACCACCAGAAGTGCGATGCCCCCGATCACGACGACGCTGAATACCCCGGCGATAAGTACAGGAGAAGCGGGCGGCGCAGTGGGACCGCCAGTGTTTGTAGCTAACGCGTTGCCCAGGTTGAGGCCCCCGCCCCCGTTGCTCCCGCCAGTAGCGCAGTTCGTCGAGAGAAAATACGCGATCCAGACGACTGGGACAAATACTGCGCCGAAAATCAACGAGGCCGCCCTATTGTAACGGCGAGACACTCCGTAGACCGCACCGGCTATCGCTGCGACGATTCCAGCGATGGCCGATGGCGTCTGGAGGAAGCTAATACAGGTACTAAGCGTGACGCCATCGCTTCCCTCTGGAATCGCTCCGTCGCTGTCACCGCCAGTTACATTCGATGCCGAGGTGTCTCCGATATTCTGGTCCACCGAAAAGTCTGAAACCGTGTCGTTAGCACCCTGCACCGAGTTGATTGTCGCGCCGAGCATTCCGACTGTGCCGACGACCAAAAATACCACAAGCGCTGTCACTACAGTAACTCGATCGAACTCAAGCATCCTTAATAATGGGCATCACCCAGCGGCATTTAAATCATATGTATGATTTAATATATTTGGGCGGGTCCGCAAGGGTTCTCGTCGGGAATTCAAGCAGGGTTCAGCGAGTAGTGGTGACCACGAACGAGTTCGAAATCAGTCCTGACCCGAACTATTAAGTTCACCGGGAGGAACCTCACTTCTATGGTAGAGGAAAAAATGAGTGTCGACGAGGCCACGGAACTCGTTGATGAGATACTTACAGAAGTCGAATCGGTTGTCATCGCCGATCGGGAATTTCTCGAGAATATTATGCTGGGAATCATCGCAAAGGGCCACGTGCTGCTCGAGGACGTACCTGGGACCGGCAAGACACTCACCGCGAATGTCTTCTCCACCGCATTAAATATCGAGTTCTCACGGGTTCAGTTCACGCCAGACCTGTTGCCGGCGGACGTACTCGGTACCAGCGTTTTCAACGAACAGGAGGGACAGTTCGAGTTCCAGGAAGGGCCTATTTTTGGGAACGTTATACTCGGTGACGAGATCAACCGCGCACCACCCAAGACTCAGGCTGCGATGCTGGAGGCGATGGCAGAACGACAGGTTTCTATCGAGGGAGAAACCCGACAACTCCCGGAACCGTTCTTCGTCATCGCGACCCAGAACCCGGTCGAACAAGAGGGGACGTTCCCGCTACCTGAAGCGCAAGTCGACCGGTTTCTCGTGAAGGACACGCTCGGTCAGCCCGATACAGACGGGAAGATCGAACTACTGCGCAGGCGGTCGGGTAGGACCGAGAGCATTCCTGAGGCCAGTACAATAATAGAGGACCCTCAGCGGATTCTGGACCTGCAGCAGGTCCCAGAGCGTATTCGCGTTGACGAGGACCTCTACACATATCTCAGTGAACTCATCGAACTAACTCACGAGGACCACCGCGTCGAAGTAGGCGTTTCAGCCCGCGGCCTGCAGCGACTGTTTGAGGCGTCCCGTGCCCGTGCAGTCATCGAAGGAAGAGAGTATGTAATTCCGAGCGACATCCAGCGAATCTCCGGTCCGGTTCTCGCTCATCGACTCGTGCTGACGCCTGAGGCTCAGGTCAACGACGTCGACGAGACGACCGTCGTCCAAGAGATAGTGGATCAGGTTCCCGTACCCACTATCGAAGAAACCGGGAACGATCAAAAAGTGGGCGCTGACTGAACCCCGGTGCTTGATTCTGTCCGTGGCTGTCGTAGCGTTTGAACCGCCACAACCGTCGTCTCGAACTCGGCTTTGCACGTTGATGTGGTAGCGTGACGTAGGCGGTGGCAAAGACGGATGATGCCCATCACGGACTTGCTGTCGTTTACACGCGTGTTCGGCGACCTGGACTCGCTATCATCAGCACAACTCCGTCACGCCAAAACCTACGCCACCAGTCTTGTTGCGGCCAGCAACAAAACCGTGGCGGTCATCGCACGCCAAGTCCTTCCAGCCAACGGCAAACGTGCCCTCACCGAGTACGACTGTGACGAAGACCAATTCAACCACGAACGACTCGACGGATTCCAGGAACATGGTGATACGCGCTGGTCGAAGGACGGCTACATCATCCTCGACGACACGCTCACCGAGAAAGCCGGGGACGCAGTCCCCGGAATCGGGATGTTCTACGGTCACGCGAAAAATGACACTGTCTGGAGTCAAAATCTCATCTACGTTTTCTACGACGACGACAAAACCGCCTACCCGTTAACTTTCCGCCTCTATGAACAGCACGACGACGAGGACGACGACCGCGATAACAAATACAGTCTGGCCAGAGATATGGTCACAGAACTCGAAGAAGAGATGGGTTTACCTGCGGAAACCAACAGAACGAGACCTACCACATCTGGACGAAGAAGCTTCCCGTCCCCCAGCTGGGAGACGTGAAGTTGGTCATCGCCGAGAAAGAAGTCAAAGAGTATGAAGAGAACACGGTCAAGTACCTCGCCACGAACAAGGTTGACGCACCGACCGAGCACGTGATTCGCTCCTACGGGATGCGATGGCGCATCGAGACGTTCTTCGAGGACTCGAAACAGGATCTCGGCTTGGGAGACTGCGAGATGCAGACCGCCGACGGTGCCAGTCGCACTGGCACCTTCTGATGGTTGCCTACAGTTTCCTTCGTCTTGATCCTGAATCGAGCGCCTTGGGGACAGCTCGCTCGAAGGCGTCATCGCTTCGAGCGAACTTCGAACACTCTCTGAAAGAAGCAGTCTACAACCTTCTCTCGTGGGTTCGGGACAACGATAATCGAGGCGTCGATGACTTCATGGACGAGATCGACCACCCCTTCGTTCACTCAGCCGCCGACTAACTTGCAAAGATGAATTTAAAGGTTGATACTCATACCATAACATACACAAATATTAAGTACTCAAGGGTATTCCAGACCGATATGTCCTACATTCGGGACAGGCTAATCCAGGCGGCGGTAACACTATACGCCATCGTGACGCTTGGATTCCTTATTAACAAACTCCTCCCAGGTGGTCCAGTAGACTTCTTGCAACAGGACATCAGGGAAAATCCACAAAACTACGGTCTACCCCAGAGGCCTAGACCACAACAGGTACAGAGGACTATCGAACGACTCGTCGAAGTCTCCCCGAATAAACCTCTGCACGAGGCGTATATCGACTATATCATTCAGGTGTTTTTCCACTTCGATCTGGGAGAGTCGATCATCGTTGCGAACAACGTCCCAGTAACGCAACTGGTACTCTCACGGGCACCGTGGACGATCTTTATTTCGACGATAGGGTTGCTCTACGGCCTCATTATTGGTATAATTCTCGGTTCGTTGATGGCTTATTATGAAGGGAGCAAGTTCGATATCGGAATGACAATAGGAAATCTCGTCTCAGGCGCGATTCCGTACTATGTAGTGGCGATCGGGTTGCTGTATTTTGCAGCGTTCCAGTGGGGTTGGTTCCCGACAGGAGGTAGGGTCAATCCCGACGCCACTCCCGGTATTAATTGGCCATATATTTCGTCCATCTTTTATCACGCCGCACTTCCCGCGTTTTCAGTGATCATCCCTGGTTTCGGGGGTCGTGCACTCGGCTTACGGGCGAACTCGATTCGTCTCCTCGGTGAAGAGTACATTCGGGTCGCTGAGCTCCGGGGACTGTCCCGGTATCGTATCTCTATCGCTTACCTTGCGCGGAACGCAATCCTCCCTATGTGGACCAGTATAGTCATTGGACTGGGTAGTCTTCTGGGTGGCTCGGTCATTCTCGAACAGATATTCCAGTACCCAGGGATGGGAATGCTCATGTTCGATGCCGCGATTTCACGGGACTTCCCGCTACTGATGGGTGTGTTCATAATTATCTCGTTTATATTTGTCATAGGGACGCTCTTGGCAGACTTCACGTACTCGCTGATAGACCCACGTGCGGACGTCAAAGTGAGCAGGTGATACGATGGCTAGTGATGAATCTACCGAGGCCGATGCGATTGGCGAAGACAGTTCTGCCGAATCGACTGTCTTCGACGTGACAGCCGATTACGAACAGTCCACCCTCGACTACTACCAAAACCAGTTTGACATATGGGTTGTTGAGCCATTCAAGATACTCTGGAGCGATTACCGCGGACGGTTTGGGATTATCGTCGTCGCGTTTTACATCCTCATGGGGACGCTCGGCCCGGTGATCGTGCCCGCGCCCGAGCCGAATCAGGCCGGTCGTCTAATTCAACCGTTCGAAAACCCCAGCCATATCCTCGGGACCGACGGACTCGGACAGGATCTGTTCGGTCTGATGGTCCATGCGACACCGGCGATGCTGAAGATGATCCTCTCTGGAGCTATCGCAGGGAGTGTCACTGGAGTCATCCTCGGGATCATTGCCGGCTACAAAGGCGGGTGGACTGACAAGGTAATTATGACTTGGGGAGACACTATCGCATCGATACCGGGCATCCCGCTGTTGATCCTGCTTGCAGCGATCATCGAACCCGAAAACCCGTTCGTTATCGGTATTATCCTCAATATCACCGGAATTGCAGGAGCCTCGCGTGGCATTCGAGCACAGGTGTTACCGCTTGCGGAAAAGGAACACGTCGAGGCAGCAAGGGCACAGGGCCAATCATTTTCTGGTCTAATCGTCAAGGAGTTCCTCCCTCACTTGTTACCGCTAATTTTCATCGGTATGTTGGGCGGAGCTGTCGCAGTAATTACTGCGTCCGTCGCGCTGTACTTTTTGGGCATCCTCCCCTTCACTACACAGAACTGGGGAGTCGTACTGAACATCGCCTATCAGGAGTCCGGTGCTATGTACAATCCGCGGGCACGACACTGGCTACTGGTGCCACTCGTGACGCTCACGCTTCTGAATATCGCGCTGACGATGCTCGCACAGGCGTTTGATCAGGTGTTCAACCCGAGAGTCCGGGCCCGCCACCGCGGCAGGAAGGTCGAAGCCGAAGAGACTGACGAGGAGGAGGCGACTAACGTCGATTCGGAGCTTATCGGCGGTCAAATGCAACAGTAGGAGAAAAATGTCAGAGAAAATTAAGTCTGGACCAGGTAGAACCGAAACGAGAGACACTGTCCTCGAGGTACGCAATGTCGAGGTTACATATGAGATGGGTCGCGGGCGAGCACGCGTGCTTGACGATATTGATGTTGCAATAGAGCGTGGGGAAACGCTTGGTATCGTCGGTGAATCGGGTTCAGGTAAGTCTATGTTCGCCTCTTCGCTTATGCACGCCGTTCAGGATCCTGGTGTCTTGAACGGCGAGATCGTGTATCACCCTGAGGACGGAGACTCCGTGAACTTGCTCGATCTTAGTACCAGAAAGTTGAAAGCTATTCGGTGGGAAGAAATCGCTATCGTCTACCAGGGGGCGATGAACGCGTTCAATCCGACACTGACGATCGGGCGGCACTTTACCGAAACGTTCGAAGCCCATGATGTCGACCCGGATTCCGGTCTCGAGCGCGCTCGCGATATCATCAAGGACCTCAATTTGGATCCTGATCGTCTCCTCGAAGCTTATAGCCACGAACTCAGCGGCGGAGAAAAGCAGCGTGCGCTGATCGCGTTGGGTCTAGTATTCGACCCAGAAGTGCTTATACTGGACGAACCGACTGCTGCGATGGATTTACTCACCCAACGATACATCCTCGAAATGCTCTACGAAATTAAAGAGGAGTACGACCTCACGCTAGTTTTCATCAGCCACGATATGCCGATCATCGCCGGGTTTGCCGACCGGATCGCAGTAATGTACTCCTTTGAGTTTGTCGAGTTCGGGAACGCCCGGGAAGTGCTACTGCAACCAGAGCACCCGTACACGCGTCTCCTCTTGGGGGCGACTCTCGACTTAGAGACACCGCTAGAAGCGACCCATACCATCGAAGGGTCGCCGCCAGATCCAGTGAACGTACCGCTGGGGTGTTCGTTCGCCCCTCGATGTCCGATCTCCGCCGACCGCTGTGAGGCCGAAGACCCCGAACTGCGTGCCGAGGATACTACGCACGAGGTTGCGTGTTTCTTCCCGAACCGCTCAGTCGAAGAAATTGGAATCAACACAGCGGACCAGCGGAGGCGAGACTAATCATGAGTAGCGACACCGATGAGACCCTCCTCAATCTAGACGATATTTCGGTCCATTACGCGGACGAGTCAGCGATCATGGAGGTCATCCCTGATAGCGTCAAAGCGCGGTTTGATTGGGAAGAACAGCCCGTGCGTGCGGTCGACGGAGTCTCACTCGATGTCGGCGAAAACGATGTGGTAGCCCTCGTTGGGGAGAGCGGAAGTGGGAAGACCACGCTCGGGAAAGCAGCCGTCGGTTTAGAGGAGGTAACTGACGGCGAAGTCCGCTACCGAGGCACCGACTTCTGGGAACTCAAAGAAAACGGACAGATCGACGGAACCAGTTTCCAGCAGGCCCGGAAAGCGTTACAGATCGTACATCAGGACCCGAGCGCAGCGTTGAATCCTTATCGGACGATAATGGCGACACTAACTGATCCGCTGAAGCGGTGGTATCCAGACCTGACGGCAGTCGACCGACGCGAACGGATCCTGAGCCTATTCGACGAATGTGGACTGACCCCACCCAGAGAATACGAAGATCGATATCCACACGAACTGAGCGGTGGTGAAAAACAGCGTGTAACGCTCGTCCGCGCGATGCTTGCGGAACCGGATCTAATACTGGCCGACGAACCGGTTTCAGCGCTCGACGTTTCCCTCCGAGTGGAGCTGATGGACCTGATGATCACGCTTCAACAACGGTTCGAGACGTCGTTCTTATTTGTCACGCACGATCTGAAACACGCGCGCTATATCGCGGGCAAAACAGGCGGTCGGATCGCAGTAATGTATCTGGGTGAGATCGTCGAAATCGGCCCAGCTGAGGAAGTGATCCGAAACCCGAAGCATCCGTACACACAGATCCTGAAATGGGCAACGCTCCCGTCACACCCTGACGACGCCCAGAAAGCGATCCAGGCCACCTCGCCGCTACGGAAACGCGACATTCCCGATCCGGTCGATCCTCCCTCCGGGTGTCGATTCCACACCCGGTGTCCGAAAGCGAGGGAGGCTTGTGTCGACGAATCCCCCGAACAGTACTCTGAGAGCGGCGACTCCCACAAGGCCGCTTGCTTCCGCGAGATTCCTGACCATCAATATTGGCAGAGCGAACACCTCAATGAGGACGGGGAGATAATGATCCCCGAGTGATGAGAGTGTTAGTCGCCGGTTGGCGGTCGGAATATCCCTGGTCGGGATATCATACCGGGAAATATTGGGGTATGAATCTTTCCGGTACTTCATGTGAAACCGAATCCCCGAAATCGATATCCCTGTGATCACTGGGTATTATAATTTCGACAACCGAGAGTGAATTCATGCGTGATCTCGACGAACTGGAGGAAACGCCGGATACTTTCGTTGACAGATTTGTACTGCTGGTGTGTGAATTCAATTTTCTCCTCTATATCGTGCTGATATTGGAGTTGATGTTGCTGTTGCTGTCAGTCCTCTCGGCACTCTTTGCCGATCTGGATGCGGACACACGTACAGTGTTGATATTAGATTTCGTATTACTCGGGGGCGCGATAACCATCACGGTAGGAGGGATCGCACTCTGTCAGCGAAGTTATAATTAACTCCTCTGTCACCTCTCCAAAAAAGTATATTATTAATATTATAAACGCGCCGAAACCCTGCTAGTGATAGGGGCCTCAACAATTTTCGCCATCCTCTGTAATTCGAATGTCTTCGAACTACCGGAAAGTATATTTGAATCGATAGTGATCTCAAAATATGCTTGGTTTCGCGAAGTCGGTTCTGTCGACGTACACCCAGCACCCGCTCCTGGTGTCTCTGGTAATCGTCGGTGCGTTGTTCGCCACTGGAGGCATCATAGTTGAGGAATCGATCGGAAACGGTACCGCAGCCGCGTTTCTGATCGTGTACGGTATCATCGCAGTCTCGCTTAGTCTCACTGGGTATCTTCTCAGTGGTCTGAGCAAATTAGTAATCAAGATCCGACGTCGAACTGGCTTCAGTAATTGATTCTGGTTAGCACCGTTGAATGGCCCGACTTACTCCAGCGCGTATACAGTGTTATCGGCGGCGCCGTAATATAGCGTCTCACCGATGACTGCTGGGCTGCTCCCGACGCCCTCTCCAATCCTCAGTTCTCTCCCCCAGAGCCGATTCCCGTCGTGGTCAACGGCATACATTCCGCCGCCACCCCCTCGGTAGTGGGTACCAACGTACACCGCGTCACTAGTCGCGCAGGGACTGCTCCCCATCTGCCGGGCGCCAGGTATCACGTGGGCCCACTGCTCCTCGCCGGTTCGCGACAGCGATACAAGCGCTGGGTTCGGGTCCGCGACTTCGTATCTCGAAACCGGCACGTAAACAGCATCCTCGGTGACTGCGGTCGACCCCCTTATTTGACCACTCTGGATGGGAAATTCCCAGTCAGGGTCACCTGTCTCGGCGGAGAGTGCATAGACGAAGCCACCGTAATCACCGGCGTAGACAGTGTTCGACCGGACTGTCGGGCTCGATAGCACCTCCGAATCTGTCTCGTACTCCCAGCGGCGTTCACCGTCAGCGGCGTCGACTGACGCAACCATCGACCGGGAGTCGTCCTTACCGATGAGGCCGATAAAGACGGCCGAGTCGACGACTGCAGGCGTACTGCTGATAAGGTGCCCAGTGAACCTCCTCCAAACGAGTTCTCCCGTTTTCCGGTCCAGAGCGTACAGTCCGCTACCTTCCTGTTCCACGTCGTTAGCCTCCATGTATTCGAGTATCTCCTCAATGACGAGCGCCCCTGACCCGATGTAGACGGTCGACCTGTCGACGGTCGGACTGCCGTGGATCAGACCGGCCGTCTCATAGCTCCATTGCTCCGTGCCTGTTTCGGCGTCCAGACAGTAGACGTGCTTATCAAGGGATCCAACGTAGACGCTATCGCCGGCGACCGCCGGTGTGGACTCGATCGGTCCATCCGCCTGGTAGGTCCAATCGACATCACCGGTCGCCGTGTCGATAGCGTAGACGGTTCCATCCATTGAACCGATGTAGAGAGAGCCGTCGACGACGACTGGGCTGCTCCAGACGCCCGCGTCCGTACTGACGTTCCACTTTTGTTCCGGCCTCCCGGCGACCCCGGGCTCGTCCGGTGCATGTCCGGTGTTTCTGTTATCCCGCCGGAACGACGGCCAGGGGGCCCCCGACTCGCTCACTGTCGCTGTTTCGGACCGTGGACCGCTCACGGAGGGCGTCCTTTGGAAATCGCTGGCTGACCCGCCACCGTCGACTGTCGAACATCCTCCTATGACCCCGACAGTTGACGTGAGTGCACGCAGCCATCCCCGTCGAGACAGCGTGCTCTTATCGTCCATCGAACGAAGATCAAGACTATATGAACAAAAAGCTATCTCTGGCCATCTCGGTCGCGTTAAGTTAGAGAATGAGGCGTTCGATCTCTGAGTGTCCATGCTCGATCCCGAACGCCTCAGCGATGCTATCACGTGGATAGATTTGTCGTTTGTGGAGCGCCAACGGACTCTGGAGTGGGCGATTCAAGTGGGCATCCGGTGTCACTTGGCGGGTATGTCATTACGGAATGCAAGTCAGTTTCTCGATGAATTGGGAGTCGAACGGAGTCATATCGCAATCCACGAGTGGGTTCACAAAGCCGACCTACAGCCGATTTCGACGGTCACCGCGGATCAACTCGCAGTTGACGAAAAAATGATTCGCCTGCACGGCCAAGAGTTCTGGCTGTACGGCGCGGTCGATCCGCAGACAAACGAGATCTTACACGTGAGCCTGTTTCCGATGGCGACGAAACAGACGACGCGATGGTTTCTGACCGAGCTTCACCAGCGGTATCAACTCGCTGGCGTGGAGTTTCTCGTCGATGACGCCGATTATCTCGGCACAGTTCTTGCCGAAGATGGCTTCCGATTTCAGACACTCACACATGGAAATCGGAACGCCATCGAATGTATTTTTTGGGAGGTAAAACGACGAACCTCATCGTTTGCGAATAGTTTCAGCCATGTCGAGCTAGAGACTGCTCAAGACTGGCTCAAAGCCGCCGCCGTCTACCACAATTCACGCCAAACTTAACGCGACCAATCCCTATAGTCCCGAATCCATCCGCCGATGACTCCGCCCAGCGCGTGTAGTCCGACGAAGTAGGCTGCGGTCGCGAGCGCGATGAGGCCGACCAGCGGGAGAACTGCCATGGCCTCCGCTTGAGCCAGTCCCTCGAACAGGCCGATACCCGCAGCGATGGTGAGGATCACGGTCGGGAGCGCCGCGACCGCGCCGGCGACGGCCCCGGTGCCGAGGCCGCCCCGGTTCCGGTCCGGGTCGAGGTAGCTTGCGGTCGCCCCGCCGAGGATAGGGGAGAGCGGGACGAAACTGAGAACCGTGCCGACCGTCGCGCCGACCACGCCGAGGACCCAACGAGGGGTCGGGCGCCCCTGGCGTCGGGCCCGACGGTGTGCGAGGACGACGCCGAAGCCGACGACGACGAACAGACCCCCGACGGCGACAAGGCCGATCCCGACCCACTGGCCCACGGAGACGATCATATCGACCAGTTCGGTACGACTCAGGTCGGCGACTTGCAGGTCGTTTTGGTTGACCACCTCCAGGGCTTCGGCGCGGGTGAGTTCGCCGTTCAGCGCCGTTCCGGCGTATCCGACGACGAGGCCGACGAGCGCGAGGACGGCGCCGAAGACGACGTCGATCGTCCGGCCGAACGCCGTCTCTATACGAGCGCATACCCCCGCCTTCCCGTGAGTAAGGAGTGTTCCGACACCCTGTCGGAACCGAGGAGCGAACAGGCGGGGGTCGAGCGGACAGCAGAGTCTGTCAATCCACCGTTCTACGACAGTACTGGATTTCCCACCGTTTCACTTTCACTCTGGATGGCCGAGCTATATTTCCTTCACAACTGAAACGGAGAATACGGCGACGATGGGTGAGGTCACAAAAACGCTCGAACTGAAGCTAGTGGACCCGACCGTCCACAAGCGTCAGAAGCTTCGTGAGACACGCGACGCCTACCAGCAGGCGCTTCAGGCCGCCTTCGCCGCTGGCTGTGACACACAGGCAGCGACCAACGACGTGGTCGTCGAGTACGACCTGAGCGGCTACGCGAAAAACGCCCTCAAGAAGTACGTCCCACAACTGCACAACAGCTACGACGCCGACGAGCTTCACGGCGACCACCCGGTGCGGTTTACCAACGAGGGAGTGCAACTCGACCACCAGCCACAGAACGCTATCGAGTGGTACGTCAAAGTCCCCACCACGAAGATTACCACCTCTGGATACCGGCACGCGCCAACCCGGACCAGCGGGGGTGGCTCGAAGCGGTGTACGCAGACGACGCCGAGATGGGTGAAAGTCGGCTGTTCGAGCGCGACGGAGCGTGGTATCTCCATGTCACCGCTACCCGCGACGTGGAGGTCCGATCTGAGGTGTCCGCCGACGAGCGGACGCCGCCAGACGAGTCTGGCGAGCCCTGTCTCGCTGGGCTCGACAGGACACCAATCGGCGTGGACATCGGAGAAGCGAGTCTCGTCACGGTGTGTCACCGCGACGACTCTGGTTCTCCTGTTCGCCCCGAACTGTGGGCCGATGAGGGCAAGACCGTTCGTCGGCTCCGCAAAACCTACTTCACCGCCACAAGGCGGCTTCAGCAGCGCGGCAGCGAGCGACTCGTAGAGTCTTACGGTGACGCGCTGTGGGACCAGATCGACGACGTGTTCCACCGTGTGACTCGCGAGGTTGTCGAGTACGCCGAGTCTGTCGAGCATCCAGTGTTGGTACTGGAGGACTTGACGTACATCCGCGAGAACATGGACTACGGCGCGTACATGAACCGGCGGTTGCACGGGTGGGGTTTCGCGAAGCTCCACGCACAGATTCGGTACAAAGCCGCCGAGAAGGGGATTCCCGTCGAGACGGTGAATCCCCGGAATACGTCGAAGGCGTGCCACGCCTGCGGTGAAGTAGGCTCCCGGCCACGACAGGCGACGTTCAACTGCTCGAACGACGGCTGTTGGGTTGGTGAGTATCAAGCCGACGTGAACGGGGCGATAAACATTGCAGACCGCTACCGTAGTGGAGAGAGTCACCGCCGAAGCGACCGGCGTTCCCGGCAGAAGGCCGGTGACGATGACTCGGCTACGGATGGGGCCTCTTTGACCGGGCCACAAGACAGCCAAGCCGATGCTGAAACCTGGCAGACGATGCTTGGAACGTATGCGTCTTGAAACCTACAGGCCGCGACACTCGGCCTGAAATCCCGTGGCGGGATTCCTCCGCGTTCACGCGGAGGAGGAGGTCAATTATCCATCTATATCGCGGATTGAATAGGGATCTCTGAGCCTGAAACGCTGTTTCATGTTATACCATATTTCGGGACCACGTTCGATGTATGAGCCGAACAACGAAGCTCATCGCTGGTATCGCGCTGGTCGCGACTACTGCCGTCGTCCTGCACCGGCGACGGTCGACAGTCGACGACTCTGAACGTGACATCGTCGAACCGCTCGGCGACTGAACCTCGAAAATGTTCAAGTGTCCACGCTGTAGCCGGCGGTTCGATTCAGTCCACCAGTCACGGGAACACGTGAGACGGTCACACGCTGAACGCGGTACTCTCGACGACAACGAGTGACCGCGCAACCGATGCCGCGACCGCATTGTTCGTCTCTCGTTCCGTCGGGGGAACTGCGAGCACCCTTCCCGACGACCGCGTGACACTCCACTCATTCTGACACGGTCTGGGCGTGCGATGGTGCCCACCGTTCCGTGCCCGACCACACGGGGTTTAATCCACAGGATTGAGATGACGCACCAACTGTCTATGCCGGACGACATGCGCGCGCACTCCCGAAGTTCCCCACGGTAGACGACGAGAAGAAGGTGGCCGACGCGTACGCCCTTCGGCTCGAAGACGTCGCCGAGGTCACACTCGCCTACAGCGGGCAAGAAGCGCTCGACCTCGTCGACGAGGGACTGGTCCCTGACGTGGTGCTACTCGATAGACACATGCCGGGACTGTCCGGTGACGACGTTCTCGACGCGCTCCGTGACCGCGATGTCCGCACCCGCGTCGTGATGGTCACCGCTATCGACCCGGGGCTGGATATACTCGACCTGCCGTTCGACGATTACCTCTGTAAACCCGTCAAGCGGGCGGACATCCGGGCAGCTGTCGACCAGCAGTGCCAGGTACTCGCCTACGAGTTGCTGGGGGAGTACTTCGAAGACGAGTCTAAACGAGCGGTCCTCGAGGCGGAACTCCCGCCGGATCGACTGGCGGACCACGAGGAGTTCGCAGAACTCGAATCTCGAACGCAAGCGCTCGAAGCACGTGCATCCCGGTTGCTTCCCGTGGCCAGTGAATCGCTGGACGCGTTTTCCTGGATCGACAGGGCCCAGTAGCCGGGCCAGCGTCGATATTCCAGTCGTACGGTAGGCGGCGGTCCCGTCTCTGGTAATTCAGGAGACGTGCCCACTCGACACGGTGAAATCGATCTCGCGGTGTTCGCGACCGGTGGTCTTGCTCTCGCACGCTGTTCCGGTAATATGGATTCCGCATCAGTAGTACACGAGGACTCGCGCCCCCTCCTCCGCAGCCATCTTCTGTTCCCGGAATCTGTATAGCTAGAGGGTCATCCGGCTCACTCCTCAGAATGGTAGCGTCTCGATACAGGGAGAGCCGGCAGGAACACACTGGTATCGACGATGTCCCAGTCAACGTTCGAAGTGCCCTCCGCAGTGACGTCCTCCACGGACCGGACTCGACAGTTGTTACGTCGAGTCTTCGAGATAGTTCGGCCGTTCGTCCCGAGTTCCGCTGTCGGCGTCGCGGAGACGATGGTCTTCGCGACACTCCTCGCAACGGTCCTCATCGCTGGCTACGTACAGGGGATGGCAACTGTCGTCATCGGACTGCCGGCCGTGGTCAGTGTCGGGAGTATCGTCCTCATGCAGGCCGTCGTTCCGTGTCTGACGTTGTCGGGCCTGTTCGGTTCCTCGGTCCTCACGTTCTTTGGACAGATCGCCATCAACGCTGAGGACGGCCTCCCCGACACCGGGCCGACTGTCACGGCCGTGGTCCCGGTTCATCGCGATGCCGGCATCCTCCATCGGAGCGTGGAGAGTCTCCTTGACAGTCGGTACGCGGACCTCCAGGTCCTCGTCGTCGCCGAACCCGACGACCACGAATCGATCGCCCGAGCGCAAGAGTACACGGACGACGACCGCGTGGACCTGTTGGTCAACACGCGGTACTCCGGGAGCAAGGCCGGTGCAATAAATTACGCCGCCGAAGTAACGGACACCGAGTATCTCGCGGTGTTCGATGCGGACGAGCGCGTCGATCCACGGTTCGTGTCCGCGGCCGTTGGGAGACTCACCGACAGTGACATCGTCCAGGGACGGACCGTTCCCGAACCGACCGGCGTCGTCGAGACGGTTGCCTACTACGAGTCCGTCGTTCTGGGCGACCTCAGCCAGCGACTCCTCACGCTGGTGACCGACTTCACGACGGCCGCCAGTCGCACTGTCGTCATGCGTCGCGACGCCTTCGAGACGGTCGGCGGGTACGACCCCGAAATGCTTACCGAGGACTACGCCTTCGCGTTCGCGTGTTACGAGGCTGGCCTCAACGTGACCGAACAGCACACCTACAGTTCGACCATCGAGGCAGCCCACACGCCCACTGACTGGTGGGGCCAGCGCAAGCGCTGGATGACCGGGTACGTGCAGGTTCTCCACGAACTGGTCACCGACTGTCGCCGTCCGGAGAACTACCGGTCGCTGGTCTCGCCGCTCGTCTGTGCCGGGTCGGTAGTCGGGAACCTGTTCATGCTCTCGCTGGTCTCGAAAGCCGCCGTCCTCGTCGCTGAGGGTGGGGCGACCTGGCTCGCACTCCCGCTTCTGACGCTGGTCGGAGCCGCGCTGGTGATGCGGTCCTTCGATGCACATAGCGGTCGGTTCGATAGCGTCGGCGTCGGTTGGCTCGCGATGCCTGTCATCCTCCCGCTGTACAGCCTCGTGGGGATCAAAGCCGCCGTCGAGTACCTTCTCACCTGGGACGGCGAATGGTACAGCGTGGCTAAAGGGATTGGATCGTGACACCGACGGATCGAATCGAGAAACTGGTCGCGGACATGATGCTCGACGAGAAACTCGGTCTGATCAGCGGGAGTGTCGACCCCCAAGGGCCGAGCAACAGGGTATCTTCCCGGTGTCGAGCGCCTCGAAATTCTCCCGCTCCGATTTGTCGACGGGCCACTCGGCGTCCGTGACGGGGAAGCGATCGCGTTCCCGACACCGATCGCCATCGGTGCCAACTGCGACCGGTCGCTCGCCCGCCGGACCGGCCGTGCTATCGCAGCCCAAGCCAGCGCGAAAGGTCACGGTGTCCTACTGGCACCGGGACTGAACGTTACCCGCGTCCCGACCGCCGGTCGCAACTTCGAGTACCTGAGCGAAGATCCACGGCTGACAGCGGAATTGGGCACGGCCTATCTCCGAGGAGTGCAGGCCGGGAACGTTGCCGCGACGGCCAAACACTTCGTCGCCAACAACCAGGATCGGGACCGGAATGGGATCGACGTCGTCATCGACGAGCGGACGCTGCGCGAGGTGTACCTGCCCGCGTTCCGAGCAGCCGTCGACGCCGGTGTCGGCGCGGTGATGACTGCGTACAACCGTGTTCGAGGTCAGTTGATGAGCGAGCATCGGGAACTCATCGAGGAGATACTCCGTGACGAATGGGGATTCGAAGGTCCGACCGTCTCCGACTGGTGGGGTACTCACGACACCGCCGCCGCGGTTGACGGCGGACTCGACGTAGAGATGCCCGGCGTCTCTGTTCCCCGCCTGTACGCGCCCCACAGCGCGCTCCTGCGAGCGTTGGTCTCCCTCGACCTGTCCGGGCGAGTCGGGATCGACCCACCGCTGTACTGGCGATTCTACGACCGACTGTTCGGTGAGAACGGACAGCCGGACCCCTACCCAGCATCGTACTTCGGTGACCGTCTCCGACACAGCCTCTCGGTGGAAGAGGTTACCGTGGCCGCCATCAACCAGAAGGTCAGACGCGTCCTCGGCCTCTACGATACTCTCGGCCACCTCGAACCGGAAGAGGCCAGACCGGATGACCGGTTCGACAGGCAGACACACCACGAACTCACCCGCGAAGGAGCAGCACGCGGAACGGTTCTCCTCGCCAACGACGGTGTCCTCCCGCTGTCGGCCGATGAGTCGCTGGCCGTGATCGGTCCGAACGCCGACGAGGCGAAGGTCGGCGGCGGCGGGAGTTCGGAAGTGCAGCCAGTCCAGACGGTCAGTCCGGTTGCAGGCGTTCACGACCGGTCGCTCTCGGTGACGTTCGAGCGGGGAACACGTCGAATCAAAACTCCATCAATGTACGATCTTCCAGGGGCCGCGGTGACCCGGCGCATTCGCCGTGCAACGACGTCTCACGGTTCGAGCCGCGACGCGGCAGTCACCGCCGCCAACGGTGCGGACGCTGCGGTGGTTGTCGTCCAAGACGTGGCGACCGAAGGGGAAGACCGGGAATCGATGGCACTTCCGGGAGAACAGAACCGAATTGTCCGCGCAGTCGCCGATGCGAACCCCGAGACAATCGTGGTCTGTCGGTCGAGTGGCCCGGTCCCGATGCCGTGGCTCGGCGATGTCGCCGCAGTGGTCCAGACCTGGTATCCCGGCCAGGCGGATGGCGCTGCGCTCGCAGACGTCCTGTACGGAGAGGATCCCGGCGGGCGGTTACCCGTAACGTTCGGTCGGAGGTTCGACGACTACCCGGTGGCCAGCGAGCGGCGCTATCCCGGAGTCGACGGCCGAGTCTCCTACGACGAGGGCGTGTTCGTCGGCTATCGTTGGTTCGACGATGTCGAGACTGACCCCCTCTTTCCATTTGGTCACGGCCTGTCGTACGCCGAGTTCTCCTACGATGACGCACGCGTCCGGAGTCTCGAAGACGGGTGTGCCATCGACGTGACGGTCACGAACACGAGTTCCCACGAGGGTCGGGAAGTCGTCCAGGCCTACGTCGTGCCACCCGACGACCCGGTCGATCGGCCGCCGAAAATGCTGGGCGGATTCACCACGGTAGAACTCGAGGGTGAGGGACGCGAACGCGTCACGATTCCGGTTTTCCGGCGTGCCCTCGCGCGGGACAGTCCCGGCGACGGGTGGACCGTCGACCACGGCGAGTACGAACTCCTCGTCGGCCGGTCCTCCTGGGACATCCGGGAGCGCATTTCAGTCGACCTCGATTGACGTTCTCCCACTCGTGAAGACGGTGGAATCCCGAACGTTGGGATATCCGAGTTTCGCGGCACCCGTACGGGAGCCTCGTGGCTGGAATCAGCGAATCCGGTCGAAGTGGATGACACGTGCCCGAGCCAAACAGCCGTTACGAGGGTGACTCCATGAGAATCCCGCTGAAACCCCTGGAGCGTGAAGTACGTCATGGAGTCCGAAGGTCGATCTATGGCATGCACATCCGAGTACGGGAGGGTGACGGACCTCGGATGCGAAGGAACAGGAGAATTGGGACGCGGCCCGGCCGACCCCGGTCGGCCGTGGCCGCAAGCCCGGAGCGATGTCGTTCCGCTTCACGCATTCAGGACTCCAGAGGACACCATGACCGCAACCACTGATCACTACCTCGGCATCGATGTCCACAAACGGCAGGCTCAGGTCGCTGTCCTTGACGACGAAGGCGAAGTCACCGAAGAGATCCGCGTCGCCAAGGCGGACCTCGACGAGATCGTACAGAAGTACGCTGGAAGTAGTGCTGCGCCGGAAGCGGGAAGCAACTACTTCACCATTTACGACAGGCTTGACGAGGAGTTGGATGTGACACTCGCCAATCCGGTCAAGGCGGATTGGCTCGCTGACCAGAAGCAGAATAATGATCGCAAGGATGCGAAGAATCTTGCTCGGTACCTTCGGTTGGGCAAAGTGCCAGAGAGCTACGTCCGACCTGAAGAATACCGGCGCTACCGCGCGCTTGCGCGCGGTCGCAAGAAGTTGGTTGACAAGCGCTCAGACTTCAAAAACGAAGTCAGCTCACTGCTTGATCAGAACGGCGTCACCTACGACGAGTCGCTGTGGAGCGATCAAGGGCGTGAGTTCCTGCGCGAACTCACGCTCGACGACGCGTCGGAGTTGTTGTTAGGGCAGTGGCTAGAAGCAATTGACGAGTTCACGGTGAAAATCAAGCGGATGCAGCGGCGGATCGAAGAAGTAGCGGCTGAGGTAGACGAGTTGGATACGTTGATGTCTGCGCCTGGTATAGCGGCGTTTTCTGGCTTGATGATCCACGGCGAGATCGGTGAAGTAGGGCGGTTTGACCGCGCAGCTGAAGTGGTGAGTTACGCTGGACTGGACCCAGTAATCCGCGAGTCTGGTGACTCGCGGAGAGAGGGCCGGATCAGCAAGGAAGGAAACGGCTACTTGCGGTGGATCTTGGTCCAGTGTGCGAACACCGCCGTACACAACGCCGAGGATCCGTACTTGAGCCAATTCTACTGGCGGTTACGGAAGAATCGAAACAAACCCCACAAGGTAGCGATCGTGGCGACAGCGCGGAAGCTGTTAGTGGCGTTATTCAACATGCTCAGCAAGAACGAACCGTACGACCATGCCCACAACGCACGAATCGAGACGATCTCTACAACCAGCGGTCAATGACAGAGACAGTGAACTCCTCAGTCAAGCGCTCGTACGGCTCCGCCGTCCGAGCGCGTGAATGGTACCGTGAGTTCCGCGAGATCGTCCTGATGTGTCTCGTCTACAACATCAAACAGTACGTAACCCGCTGATTCCAACGCCCTATGGCGATTCAATGGAGCCGTAGCGAGAGACTGACCGACGACCGGGTGTCACTCGCGCACGGAGAGAGTGGCGCGGATCGGCTCACCGGGGTGAACCGTCGACCCGACGTCGACAGTGACGTCGTCTCGGTCGTGATTGATCCGACAGTGCCCTGCGATAGCCGCGAGCGCGAGCGTGAGCTCCATCCGTGCGAAACGCATCCCGATGCAGTGGCGTGGCCCGCCCCCAAATGGGAAGTAGGAGTACTCGGGTCGGTCGCCCGGCGGTTCCTCGATATCGTCCCACCGGGAGGGGGCGAACCGGACCGGGTCGGTCCACCACCGGTCGTCGGTGTGGACGTGGAACTGCGGGAGCACGACAAACGTATCCTCTGGCACGCGGTACTGGCCGACGACGACGTCTTCGTCGGCTTCCCGGAAGATGGCGGCGGCCGGCGGGTATCGCCGGAGCGTCTCTCTGAGCACCTGCTTCGTGTACGTCAGGTCGGGCAGGTCCGACAGCGAAGGGGTGGCGCCGTCGACCACGGCGTCGACCTCGGCGTGTAGTCGGTCGGCGACCGCCGGCTTCCTCCCGAGCTCGTAGAGCGCCCACGTCAGCGCTGTGGCGCTGGTCTCGTGGCCGGCGAACAGGAACGTCACGAGCTGGCTCCGTAAATCCGATTCGGTGGGACCCTCGTCCGCGTGCTCGCTGGTGGTGACGAGCGTCGACAGGATGTCCTGTCCGTCGCCGTCCGGGTCAGTTTCCGCGACGAGGTCGTCCACGACGGCCTCCAACTGTTCGATGCCACGACGGTACCGACGGTTCCCGGGTGTCGGCAACCAGTCAGGAAGATCCACTGAAACCGGGTTCTGACTGCTGCGTTCGCGAATCGCTTCGGCACCCGCCCGGACTGCACGGTGGTGCTCGTCCGTCTCGACGCCCAGCAGCGTCTTCCCGAGCACCCGGAGCGTGTAGGTCGAAGTCGCCTCTGTCAGGTCGATAGCCCCCGGAGTCGCTGCCCATCGCTCGGCCATCGCGGCCGCGTACGTCGCCATCGTCTCGGCGTAGTTCTCGATACGCTCCCGGTAGAACAGCGGCTGGAGACGCGTCCGCTGAGTCTGCCAGCGGTCGCCGTCGGCCAGCAACAGCCCGTCGGAGAGCACGTCCACGCCGCCGGCACGGTCCGGTTTCCGGAAGCTGTCGAACTTCTCGACGAGGACCGCCTCGATAGCAGCGGGGTCCAGCACGCCGACCATGTCGTAGTTCCCCATCGAGAACCGAACTATGTCGCCGTACCTCGCGACGTCCTCGTAGAACGCGTATGGGTCGCGACCGAACGAGACCGCACTCCCCAGAACCGGTAGGCCCGTCCGCTTTGGCGGCAGGGGTCGCTCGCTGTCGCGTTCGCTCATACCGCTGTCCGGTCGCCACTGATCGGTCGACCGAATCCGACGGGGGTGGCTCCCACCGGGTCGGGTGCTATACCAGTGATACGTTTCCTGCTGAACGACATCACAGTTCGAAGTCCGGGCGTGACGTACTTCAGTCGGGACCGACAGTTTCAGAGACAGAAACGCGTTGCAGACGGACGACCCGTGCGAACTCGTTTGTCGCTCCGGGGTGCTTCTGACTCTGAGATTCTGTTGTGCGGTATATGTCCCGGCCGCTCGTGGCTTCCAGTATGGGAGATACACAGACCGTCCGCAATCCAGAACGTGCCGATGCGAACCCGCCGACCGAGAGCCGTGACCCTATCCCGGCGGCCGTCGGCTGGGTACTGGGCGCCGTCGTGGCCATCGTCGCACTCGCGATGACCGCAGTCGGTGCCGGACTGTACGCCCGGGTCGACCGGACCGCGATAGCGGAGTTCGTCGCCGCCGACAGTACCGAGGTGAACGGACTCACGCCTGCCGAGGCGGTCAACGCCGGAGTCCCGTTCGTCGACTGGTTCTCGGTGGGGGTCGCACTGACTGGCCTCGCACTGGTCGTCGCCGCCGCGGTGTTCGTGCGCGCACGCCGGCGGACCCGTCGTCGGGTCGCCGGCGAGGGCGGAACGACCGCAACGTTCTGGGCCAGCGCTGTCTACGGCGCGGCCGTGACTTCCCTGGTGTCGTTCGTCCCCGGGTCGGGGGTCGTCGGCCGAGCTCTCGCCGCGTATCTCCACGGGGACGGATCCGCTCTGCGTGTCGGCGCTCCGACGGAACTCGTCGGCTGGATCTTGACAGTTCCGCTGTTAGTGTTTCTCGCTGCCGGGTTGCTCGCCGGTGTTGGCGCAATAGACGAACTCACAGGTGGTATGGTCCTCGTCGATATCGTTCTCGTTGGTGCACTCGTGGCGCTCGCAGTTAACCTAGGATTCGGTGCACTCGGTGGCTTCATCGCCGACAGGGTCGCCTGACGCCCGATTGCGACGACGGGGGAAGCCACCGCTGGGGCGGATTGCGTCGTCGATTCCGGAGAGATACACTGAGAGTCGGCCCGTCCCAGATACCGTCGAAACGAGTTCGCGCGATGGCTGGTGTCGGTCAGCAGAACGCTGAACTCGGCCGGCAACACCGGTACTACTCCCGCGGGGAGCGAAACGACGAACACAGCCACACTGGCGAGAAACCCCGGTTCGCCGGCCGCTAGCGGACGATTCGCGGCCATCTGTGGCAGACGGTTGGCGTCGACGGTCCGTCCGAACGGCAACAGAAGTACTGCCGCGAAGCGGTCACGGATCCTGCGAGCCAGTGTCAGTCGGGGAAGCCGACTCGCGTCGGTCGGGCAGCGTGATACGGACGGTTGTGCCCACTTCGGCCTCGACCGACAGTTCCCCGTCGAGGGTATCTACACACCACCGGAGTTGCCAGAGGCCGAGGCCTCGCCCGTGCTGCAGACGCGTCTCGGTCTGAGCTTCGATGGGCAAGAGTTCTTCCTCCAAGATACCGGGACCGTCGTCAGTGATCGTGATAACGCATTCGTCGGGCCGGTCCTCGACCGTGACAGTCACGGTCGACGCTGCGTGCTCGAACGCGTTCTCTAAGGCGCTCTCGACCGCCATCCGTACCGTTTCTTCGTCGGTCCGCAGGCGCGTCTCTTCCGGAAGTTCGGTCGTCACCGACACGTCACTCCCCGTCGGTTCCACCGTCTCGACGGTCTCGCGCATCGTCTGGGTGACGTCGACATCCGCCAGCGTATTGTCCTCTGACAGGATCCGGTCGACCTCCCGCGCGCGTCGACCGATCCCGGCCAGTTCGTCGACAGCAGCGACGATCCGTTCTGCGTGGTCGTCGGTCGTCGGGTCTGCCAACTCTTCGGCGTGGCTCTGGATTACGTCGAGTTGGTTGCGGAGGTTGTGGCGCAGAATCCGGTTGAACACCTCCAGGCGCTGTTCGCGGCGCTTGCGGTCGGTGATATCTCGGTGGATCGCGATGGTTCGCTGCTCACCGCCGATGACGGCCGGTGCGACCTTGACTCCGAGCCAGATGCGTTCGCCGGACCGGGTTTCGTTCTTCCATTCGAACGTCTCCGGCTGACCGCTCTCCGCCACGCGCTGGTTGATCTCGCGGCCCCGCTGTTCGGTGTATCCCTCTCCGGTGACGCTGAGGCCGGAGACGCCCTGCTCGCGAACCTCGTCGATATCTTCGTAGCCAAACAGGTCCAGAAACGCCTCGTTGACGTCGAGAATCTCGACCGTGTCCGGGTCCAGTACGACAATCGCGTCCTGGACGCCGTTGAAGATCTGTTCGAACTCCCGTTGACGGCGCTTCCGTTCTGTAACGTCCCGTTGCATGGCGAGTACCCGTTTTTCACCGGCAATCTCCGCAGGTGCCACCGTCGATTCGAACCACCGCTGCTCGCCATCTATCGTTTCGATTTGCCACTCGACGGTTCTCGGCTCCTCGCTTACCGCGACATCGTTGATCAGGGCTCGTGCCCGCTCCTCGGTATACCCCTCTTCAGTAACGCTGAGCCCCCCGATCCCGAGCTCCCGAACCGTTTCGACATCGTCGTGCCCGAAGATATCGAGGTACGTTTCGTTGGCGTCGAGTATTTCACCGGTATCGGGGTCGTGGATTGTGATCCCGTCGTTGACTCCGTTGAAAATCTGCTCGTACTCGCGCTGGCGGCGCTTGCGCTCGGTGACGTCCCGCTGGATGGAGAGGACACGCTGCTCGCCACCGATCTCCGCGGGGGTAAGGGTCACCTCAAGCCAGATTCGATCGCCAGCGTTCGTCTCAGCCCTCCACTCTGTCGTTTCGGACTCGCCTGTTTCGGCTACCTCGCGTATGAGGTCCCACCCTCGGCTTTCAGTGTAGCCCTCTTCGGCGACGCTCAGTCCACCGATTCCGAGTTCCCGAATCTGTTCGGAACTATACCCGAACATTCGTCTGTAGGCGTCATTGACCTGTATGATTTCCTTCGTATCGGGATCGAACATCATAATCGCGTCGTTGACACTGTTGAATATCTGTTCGAACTCCTGCTCGCGGCGCTTGCGTTCGGTCACGTCCCGCTGGATGGTCAACACCCGGTTCTCGCCCCGGATGACTGCCGACGACAGCGTAATGTCCAGGTACCGCCGGTCACCGCTCGCCGTCTCGGCTTCCCACTCGACCGTCATCGGATCGCCGGTCTCGCTCACCTCCCGAATGAGTTCCGCGCCACGCTCCCCGGTGTACTCCTCGCCTGCACTCAGTCCCTCGATTCCCAGCTCCCGGATCGTCTCGAGGTTGTCGTACCCGATCATGTCGTGGTAGGGCTCGTTGACCGCCGTGATTTCGCCGGTGTCGGGGTCGAACACCGCTATCGGGTCGTTGACCCCGTCGAAGATCTGCTCGTACTCCTGTTCGCGGCGCTTCCGCTCGGTGATGTCCCGGACGCTCGCGAGGACTCGTTCCGCATCGCCCAGTTCAACCACCGTCAGGTCGACTTCGACGGGAAAGGTTTTGCCGTTCCGGTGCTGGTTGCGCCATTCGAAACGCTGTGACCCCTCCGTGCGGGCCCGCTGAATCTTCTCTCTGGCTGCTTCAGGCCCGTAATCGTCCGCGTCTGTCAGCACCATTCCGATCGACCCGCCGAGCAGTTCTGACCGCTCGTAGCCGTTCATCTCGCAGAACCGCTCGTTCACGTCGACGATCTCGCCGGTCTCCGGGTCGTGGACGACCAGGCCCTCCGAAATCTTCTCGAACAGGGCCTCGTAGGCCTGCTGGTAGGTGGTGTCTCCCTCCGTCGTCGGCCGCGTTCCCTCCGTGGAGTCGTCGGCCACTAGTCGGTCGACGACGAGTTCGTACTGCGCGCTCGCCGTGGTCCGTGGAAAGACATCGGTCGCCCCCGCCTCGATGGCGCGGGCGACCGTGTCCTCGGCCCCGGACGCCTCGCTCAGGACGACGACCGGAAACGCCGCCGTCTCGGTGAGGCGCTCAACGACAGTCGCCGGATCGGTCGTCCCGCCGTCGACGATAGCGCCGTCGTACTCGTCAGTAGCGCGTCCTGCCAGACCACCGGTCGCTGGTTCGATACGTTCTGCGCTCGCCGCCACCCTCGCTCTCTCGACCGCTTCGACGACCGCTCTGCCGAACGACTGGTCTTCCGTTGCCACCAGTAGCTCGGGCTCAGAGCCCCCACGGCTCCCGTTCATGCGAACAGTTTGCACTTGTCGCGAACGTAATTAATACCACTGCACAGAACGCTCTCGACTGGGGACCCCCGCGGGAGACAGGCGCGGAGTCTCGTACCGGGGCTGTGCATTCGTAGAATGGTCCGCAAGCGGGGGCGGGACTGGCTCCAGCAGCGTAGCCCAGTCAGTGTACACCGGTCGCTCCATCAGCGTAGTACGTTTCATAGTGTTTATCCCAAGTCTTTACCGGTGTGTCGGCTGGTGAGCCAGCCGACAGCGTTTCTCCCGGCCAATCTAGCGGGGTACCGTTGAATCTATTGGGATAAACACTATCAGATTACACGATCGAGGTGGGACAGAACTGTTGACACGGCCACCGGTGTGAGATTTCCCGTCCCCTGCCATGATAACTCAGGAGTGTTGCCAGGTATGAAACACCGACCTACGTTTTAGTGTTCTCTCCCGTCACCGTTCACACATGAGTCTCAGCAAGAAACTCATACCCGTTGTCCTCGTCGCAACGACCGTCTTCGCCGTGTACCGACGGCGACGCGAAAAGTTGGAGCCGGAACAGCCCCGACATCGGAGAAAATAGATGGCCACGTGTGATCGGTGTGGCGCGTTCGTCTCGACGGACTTCGCGAGAGTCTTCGGAAAGAACGATGGGACCATCGACGGCTGTCTCGACTGTACAGAGGGGCGCGTCGTCGGTGGCGAAACGACTGGCAGCGGTTTCCGGCAGCCGAGGAGGGCCCACGTCCGTGCGTCGGCGTAGACTGTAAAGGATCCGAGATGAACGTTCCGAGGACGCTTCAGCAGGGGGCGACCATCGCACGTGCGGAGTGGGTACGCTATCGGCGTGAGTTCGGACACCCGTTGACTGAACGCTCCGTCACGGCTGTCGTACTCGTGGCCAGTGCCCTCGGATTCGGGTGGCTCGCTCACCAGCTGGGCCACGGTCTCGCGTCGGGCCAGCCGCTGCCCTACGACCGGCTGAGTCTCGTCGTGAGCGCCGGGTTCGCCTGGATGGTGTGGCGCAGTTCACAGCACGCTCACGCTCGATTCGAGCAGCTGAATCCCGAGTTGCTTCTGACGACCGTGTCGTCGAGGACGGCCGCTCTCGGACTCCTGGGATTCGTCTACACGAGGCTGGTCGTCACGCTCGCCGTACCGATAGTCGGCGTCGCGGTCGGCCTAGGGGTCGGGAGTCGATCGCCCACGGTCGCAGTTACGACCGTCGCCGCGGCCGCCGTCATGACACCCCTGGCCGCCGCCGCTGGAACGGCCAGCAGGCTCGTTGGCCACCTCATCGCACGACGCTTCACGCGAGCCCGCTCCTACAGGGATCTCCTCGTCGTCTTCGGCTGGATACCGCTCATGATCGGGGCGATCGCACTGCAGGAAATATCGCTTCCGATCGCGTCGTTTTTGACGGTGTTCGGCGGGTTACCGCTGGCGTGGTTCGTCGACCTGGCGTTCGTCGGGTGGGTCGACAGTCCGTTCGTCTCGTCGCAGCACGCACTGGCTGTCGTTGGCGTCGTTGTCGGCTCGGTGCCGGTTCTGGCGACCGGAACGGGGACACTCGTTCGCCGACTCTGGGAGAGCCCGCCAGCCAGTTCGAGTTCTTCTGGCTCGCACTCCCTGGTCGAAAACGGGTGGGTCGACCGTCTCCTCGGGGACTACGTGTCTCGGCCGGTGCGCACCGTCACGAGAGAACGGTGGCTCATGGAGCGACGGACGCCGCGAGGATTGCTTTCCACCGGCTACGTACTGCTGTTTTTCGGCGTCATCAGTTTCCCGTTGCTCCTGTTCGGCGGCCCGAACGGCACGCTGTTGCTGGTCGCGGTTGCGCTCGGTATGGCGGTCGGAATCGCCTTTGCCTCGGACCCGGTCGGAACGGAGTACCGCACGCTGCCTATGCTGTTCACGACGGTCAGTGCCGGTCAGTTCGTCGGCGGACTGCTTCTGTGCGCACTGCTCGTCGGTGTCCCGCTCGTCTCGGCCGTCGTCGTTCCGCTCGGGGTAGTGAGCGTCGTCGGGCCCACCTGGACGCTGTTGATTGCGCTGGTCGGCATCACCTCGTGTGGGTGTACAGCAGCGGTCGCACTCGCGGTTGGACTGCGTGTCGACCCCGACGAACTGGTCCCCACCCCGTCTTTTTTCACCGATATTCCGGTGTACGCCGTCCCGGGAATCGACGGGTTCGTGCGACTCGGCTCGATATTTGCCGTCGTCTCGCTCGCAGTCGCCCCGGCGTTTCTCGGGAACGCACCGCCAGTCTACGAGCCACTCGTGGCGCTTGGCGCACCCGCCATCGTCGTTCAGAGCGGGTCCCTGTTGCTCACACTGGTTCTGGCCACTGCCGTCACACACAGGGCCTTCGAGCGCGCAGTCACGCGGTTCCAGGAGTACCAGATCGGCTGAAAGAACACAATGACACATGATACGAACGGGACACCCCGACCGGACGAACCGAACGCTGAGACGACCCCCAATGACGAGACAGTAATCGTCACGGACGGACTGCGAAAGGAGTACGGCGACACGACAGCCGTCGAGAGTCTGAATATTGCGGTCGAACGCGGGTCGATATACGGCCTTCTCGGCCCGAACGGTGCAGGAAAATCGACGACGATCCGGATGCTCACGGGGTTGCACCCTCCGACCAGTGGTTCCGGACACGTTGCCGGGGCGTCGGTGACCGACCGCGAGGCTCTCATCCAGCAGATCGGATATTTACCCGAATCACCACCGATCCACGAGGAGTTCACGGCTCGCGAGCAACTGGAGTACCACGGTGGACTCCGGGGGATGGCACCGGATAAAGTCAAGTCGCGGATAGGGACGCTGCTGGACCGCTTTGCCCTGGCGGACGACGCCGACGACCGTATCGTCACCTACTCCAAGGGAATGCGCCAGAAAACCGGGCTGATCCAGGCGATCATGCACGAGCCGGCTGTCGTCTTCCTCGACGAACCGACCTCCGGTCTCGATCCGCGTGCGGCCCGAACAGTCCGAGAGACGATCACGGACCTTGCTGCTAACGGCACCACGGTCGTCCTTTCGACACACGTGCTGCCGGTCGTCGAGGAACTCGCTACAAACGTCGGAATCCTGTACAATGGGAGACTCGTCACGGAGGGTTCCCCGAAGGATCTCAAGAATCGCGTCAGAACGGCGGACGAGAACACCCTCGAAGACGTGTTCCTCGAGGTGACGACTGACGAGGGTGACGCCACGGCTATCACTGACGAACGATGATGAATACTACACGGTTTACAGCGAAAAGAGTGGTCGATAGAGTGGGCGTATTGGTCACCGATTTTTTATCAACCAGTGAATAGATAATTCGGTAGAGACAGGTAAGACAGTGATTTGGGGGTTCTTGATTCCCCACAGTGACATCAATGATTGGCTGGATGAGAGTCGTTGATCAGTCTGATCTGATGGCGTGAGAAAGAGTGGATATGCATCGCTACTACATACCCGCGGTATATTTTTTATAATCTGTTCCGATATGACGGCTGTAATGTCATCAGGAAAACAGGATGGCACATCTGAATCCCCGTCACGACGAGCGGTTCTTGCTGCTCTGGGTGGGGTTGTAGTCGGTGGCTTGGCTGGGTGTTCTGGCAATGGAGGTAACACTGAGACACCTGCCTCAGGTGGTGAAGACAGCACTGAGACATCCACCCAAGGCGGTGGAGAGAACACCGGAACGGCTACTTCCTCTGGAGGGGATGGTAATTCAAATAAACTTGATATTCCAGGGGAAGTAGTTCACAACGGTATTGACACCGTTGAGGTTGTTGCTCATGGTGCATACCGAGTCATATCTTCAGAGATGAATTTCCGGGTAACAATAGAAAACACCGGTGACCAGCCACTGACACCTGATCCAGTTGGTGGAGCTGAGAACCCGTTGTACATTAGAGCTCGAACGCTCACCAGCGAAGGGAACAAACTCCAATTCAGCAAAATTGGTTCGGGACCGGATGAAATCAATCCAGGAACAGAAGCAACCCTGAGAAGTATGGCTCCAGTTGAGCGGTCTCAAGTTGCGAGATACGAACTGTGCATCGTCTCTCAGGATCCTCTCCTCCAGTCAGCAACTACTGAGTGGCAAGACGTGTGTGGTCAGTGAGCAGCTCACCGACCAGTCAGTCTTATCAAAACAGCTTGAATTGAACGATGCCGTGATACATACAGTCGGTGTATCTAATAACGAGTCGAGGACGTGTTAGTCCCCTCGTGCCATCCGTTGCAGAGACCTGCTCGATCGTATCAAGCCGAATTCGGTCTGGTGATCGGAACCCATGTGCGTAATTCACCACCCAGAGTACTGCTCTGTTGAATAGCGAACTCTGAGGTCGAAGGAAGCAACGCCGATTTTGAGACCGCGACCCTCAACCGCTCACAAGCCGACTCAAATTCTGCCTGCCTACTCAACTACCGCTATTCAACAGAGCAAACCAAACGGACGCTTAACGCCGCAGCTACGGGTATCGCACAAGAAGCCGTTGACCACGGCGTCGTGTTGGAAGCACGGGTTCCGATAATCCCAGATGAAGACGATATCGAAGAAGACGGCGGTGAATCGACGGTAACGCGTGAGCACGTTCGAAAGCAGGGGACCAAGATCGTCGAGCTCGCCCGAAGGCACGCCTTCGGCGAGTTCGACTCTCACAGAGCCGATAACAGAGTCTACGAGGACGAACAGATCCTTGATCTGTTCGCCTCGGCATGCCTCACCCAAGGAAGTGCCCATTCGGAGGGTGAAGCTGGCTGGTTTCTCGACGAGAACGACGCCTGTGACGACTCTACGTTCCTCCGAGTGATCAAGCAGTTCGCAATGCCGGCTGATCAGGAACTCTCTGTCCAGCTCCAAGACCAGCAGATCGAGGATATCGTAGCGTTCACCGAGGTGTTCCGCGAGTATCTTATGGACGCATTCGATGCAGCAACCGATAACATCCTCCAGACGATCCGCTATGAGGATCCATTCGACGACCGCCACGTCGTGGCGGCCGTCGATTTCACGCACGTTCCCTACCACGTCTGGCCGTGGGTCGACAAGGACGAGGAGATTCCAAAGTCGACGTACCCGCCCATGGTGAGCGGGTACGTCGACGACGGTGAGTTGAAACACGGCTACACGTTCGCAACGATCACGATCGTTGGGAACGACGTGCCAATCATCCTCGGAATTGAGGGCGTCAAGGAACACTCAGACTGGGAACCAGTTGATGCCCCGGCTGACTCGAAAGCAGACGTCGTTGCGCGTCTGCTTTCGAGAGCCCAGCAGTATGTCGATCTGGACGAAGTCCTGCTGGATCGTGGCTTCTACGCGAAAGAGGTTCGTGCAGAGATCAACAGTCGTGACCTGTTGTACACGATGCCAGTGGGGAAATACGAGTCAGATTACGAGGTGATCAAGCACATCAAGAGCAAAGATGGGGTAGACGCCGCTGTCAACCACGACGTCCCCGTCGGGATAGACGGGGACGTCGACCATACCGCAGAATATCTATACGTTCCAGCGACCAGTGACGACGCTGACGGTGAGTATGCCGTGTTCGTGACGAACCGCGATCACGTCGATCCCGACGAGATCGCTCACGTGACGAACAGCTACAGCCGTCGTTGGGACATCGAAAATCAGTACAAGTCGGTGCAGTCATACCTTCCAAAGACCTCCTCAACAGACTACCGAGTGCGGTTGTTCAACTTCACGTTCGCAGCGTTACTGTACAATCTGTGGCGGCTCACCGACTTTCTGGTGAAAGTCGGCATAAACCGAGAAATCAGGTCGCCGCCAGTCGTGACCGCCAGGACGTTCGTCCGGGCGGTCGGGAACTCTCTCCGAAAAGCCGGCTGAGAAGGTGATGGAACACCTGTCGCTCGCCTGCGGCAAGCCGCAGGCTTCGCTATCTGAGCACTATATCGGCTATTCCCTCGCCCTCCGCTGTCACTCCTCGGCAGCCAGCAACCGATGCATATCATCTCCGCAAGAACATCTCAAACTCCGTCTAATTCGACCGTTATTCGTTTGTAGACGCTCTATATCCCGAAAACGTGGGGAGTTGAGACTACAGTGGGTTTAGTGGGGCTGTGATGCGTGGTTTCGGGCGAATTTTCGAGGCGAAGCTGCTTCGGATCTACTCTCGATAGTCTTCTTGTGTCGTACTACCGACTAGACCGGTGAATTTCCAAGATCCCCGACAGCGTTGCCACTCAGGAATCCGGATTGTCCCGGACAGAGTATCTCTCTATCCGATTCCGGTCTCCTTCTTCAGCAGCGTGAGCGTATTGTCGGCTGTCACAATGGGTGAGTGTTCGTACTCACCCGTCAACTCGACTTGGACGAGCAAATCGACCGCTCGCCAAATCGAGTACAAGAGACACGCGAATGCGAAGTAGAAGAACCGTAGCCCGAAATCCTTCGACGTTGTCGCAGCCATGAACCGTTTGATCGATTTGTAGCCGCTCTCGATCTCCCAGCGATAGCCGTACTCTGTGAGGTGCCCGCTCCCGCAATTCGACATGAACACCGAATACTGCCGGTGATCGTCGTGCTCGGAGTCCTCTTTCCGGCGGTAGGTCAGCGTCGTCTCGTGCCACTCATTTTTTCCGAGATGGAGCTTCCGGTCGGCCTCGTAGCGGTCTTGGCCGCGCTGGAGCAATCGCTTGGCCTGGGCTTTCTCGCTGGTCTGCATTCGTTTCGGCACGACGTATGAAAGCCCACGTTGGCTGAGCATCTCCAGGACGTGCTGGCTATCGAACTCTCGGTCCATCAGCACGTTGTCGACGTGAACCATCTCCTCGGCAGAATTCAAGAGGTCCTTGACGATTTCTAAGCGGGACTCACCCTTCTGAACTGGCCGCGCATCAAGGACGATCGGGACGGCGTTGCCGACTAACTGGACTGTCGCCCACTGATAGGCGTACTCGTCAGTTGTCTCCTTGGTGCCGATAATTTCGTCTTCGTGGCCCGTTCTATCGCCCGTGAACGGGTCAGCTTCGGTAATGTCGATCGCGACGATCCCCGCTCGAAAGAACTGCTCTGTCCCGGCAACTTCGTTCAGGAGCCGAGTGACGGCCTGCCGGTACATCGCTCGAACCTGTTCAATCGAGAGGTCGCGGATGTGCTCGCGATGGGCGTGGCCCAGCGGTGTCCGATCCCGAGTCGATTCGTAGATAAAACTGCGAGCCCCTTCGTTCGCAGCCAGCCGCTCGCGAAGTCCGAGATACGTCTGTAAGTCCCAGTAGGCGTTCTCGTGTATCTCACAGCCCTCGCCACGTTCCAGCGAAAACGCCGGGAACACGATGCGGCTGACGTGTCCGGTGATCTTCTCTGCCTGCTCCAACGTAGTTTGATCATTCGGGTCTGACTCACCAGACTCGTTCCCGTGGTATCGGAGCTTTCGTGCCGGTTCACGCGGAGTCTCGACACCCGCATTCTGGGCTTTGATGAGAATCGTTCGAGCCGCTGTCTCGACAGTCTCTCGGAGGTCAGGGGTGAACCGCTCGTGCCAGCTTCGCCACAGTGTCGATTGGTACGGGATCGTCTCGAACCCCAGTTTATCGCGGAGTTCAGGGCGGTTCCTGAGGTAGCCAACGAGTGCGGTTTCGTGCTCCCACCCGTGGCATTCTTGCAGGACGAACACCCGGAAGAGAGTGGCCATCTGGTAGCGTGTCGACCCCGCATACTGATCATGGGCGCTAAATCGAAAGTAGGCTAGCGGGAGTGCACAGACGAACTCCTCGATAGAGTCGTGACTATCGTGATCGAACCACGTCTCTGAGACTGTCCGGATATCAGATTCCAGTCCAGCGAGCGACGTTCGATCGTACAGTAGTGTCGAATTGTACGCCGGCCACTCACTATATTGTCGTTGGGCGATCCGTCGAAACGTAGTCCGACAGGACTCACTGGTGTAGGGCATCAGTCTATAGAAAGTAGAACGAACTCAAAACGCGTGTTATATTTAATTAAACGGGGGTGGGGGGGGGGGGTGGGTGTGCCTCTGACGCTTCGCTGGATACCAGTTTGAGAGGTATCCGGTTCGATCATTATTGAGGAAGAATATAATTCTGAACCCAATAGATATACCTGATCAATATTGTCAACGTCTAAGTATTGGCCTTACTATCTATCTTCTAACAGCGAGAGAATCCCGGCGTTCACGCCGGGCGTGAATCGCGTAAGCCCGGTGCCACAGTCCACGCGGGTCTGTCGGGCCGGATATTCTACTTTCACTCCGGTTGGCACGCCATTATGTAGCCACTCCGCCACATGCTATGTATGGCGAATCTGGTCACGCGCACCTACGTTGCGTCCATTCGCAACCACCAGCAGGTGCGCGACGACCTCAATTCGCTTGGGTTCGCCGCCTCGAAACTCTGGAACGTCGCCCGGTGGACCTGCGACTGTATCTGGAGTGAAACCGGCACGATTCCAGACCACGGCACGCTCAAAGCGTACCTCAAGAGTCACGAACGCTACGCGGATTTGAACGCTCAATCCAGTCAGGCAATTCTCGAAGAATTGGCTGAAGCGTTCGACTCGTGGTACGCCCACCGTCAAAATGGCAACGGGGACGCGAACCCACCCGGCTACCGCAAGCAGGGCGACGAGCATCCCCGCTCGACGGTCACATTCAAAGAGGACGGTTTCAAACACGACCCCGACCACAACAGGATTCGACTCTCGAAAGGAGCGAATCTCAAAAAGTCGTGGTCGGACTTCGTTCTCTGCGAGTACGCCACCGGCCCGGATGTGGACGTACAGCACGTCCAGCAGGTCCGAGCGGTCTGGACCGGTAAGGAGTGGGAGCTGCACATCGTCTGTCGCGTCGACACTGGCGATCCGGACCCTCCCGGCGACCGGGTGGCAGGTATCGACCTCGGCATCTGCAACTTTGCCGCCGTCGCGGTCGGAGACGAGGCCCTGCTGTACCCCGGCGGCGCACTCAAAGAGGACGACTACTACTTCCAGAAGGAGCGAGCGACGTGCGACGACAGCGACTCCCACAAAGCGCAACGACTAGACCGGAAGCGCCGGGGGCGGCGTGACCACTTCTTGCACGCCGTCTCGAAGGATGTGGTAGCTGAGTGTGCGGCCCGCAACGTCGGGACGATTGCCGTGGGCGACCTCTCTGGTATCCGCGAGGACGCCGATTGGGGCGACCACGGCAATCTGGACCTGCACGGATGGGCGTTCGACCGCTTCCTCGAGATGCTGGAATACAAAGCCGCCGAGCGCGGCATCAGCGTCGAGCGCGTGGACGAGCGCGGCACGTCCAAATCGTGTGCATCCTGTGGGACGACCGACGACAGCCAGCGCGTCGAACGTGGGCTGTACGTCTGCGACGAGTGCGGGGTGGTCGCCAACGCCGACGTGAACGGAGCCGAGAACATCCGACAGAAGGTACTCCCGAATCTCGTCTGTGACGGGGGAGATAGGGATAACGGCTGGATGGCACAGCCAGCGGTGCGCCTGTTCGACAAATCCACGGGGCAAGTCGCCCCACAAGAGTGGGCGTCCCGCGAACCATAATATCCCAACGCTTGGGAAACCGCGCCGTTCACGGCGCGGAGGATGTCATGTATAGTGTAACTCGTAGATTGCTTCTGCTAATAGGTGTCAATACTCTACACAGTTTTAATCCGTGAATTGCCGCAAGGTTAATCCATCCTCCTATACCGTTTATAAAATGAGGGTTTGGAGCTTCATTGCAGAAATTAAAGCAGAGAAAGCAGCATAGCAAATGATATAATTAACACAATTGAAACATATAATAATAAACCGACAAACTCGATCAATCTCATATCCAAATGAGTACCATATTATGAAGCGACACAGCGCTCCATACGACCAAAACTGAAAGGTATGCTACATTGCTCCACAGATCGATATTATGTCTCGATTGTGCGACTCCGGGAAGCAGGTATTCACCAAGAAAGAATAATAACACTAGTGACACCGACGAGAGAAAGAATAGGCCGGGGATGATTCCGAGAGTCTCAACAATAAGTACGACAATCGGATTGGCTTCTCGCAGTCCGATGCTTAGCCCATAGTACGTGAGACTCGCATCTATAGCTCGTACGAAGACCAATCCGATGAGCAGCGGATATTTATTTTCTGCGAGTACTTCGGTACTGCTGCTGGTAGCACAATTAGTGGATGCCACGGCTCCTCGCACCATATCAGAACTGCTCTACAGGTTGGGATCCGATACGCTGGTCTCTGACCAGCATATCGATCTGATAATCTGTCTCGAGACGCTGGAGTGTCGTATCAGCTTCTTCCTCCAACTCTCGTATTCTCTGGAGGAGATCGCCGTATCGGTCGTCCTTTTCTAGCTCTGTTTTGTCGAGGTTCGCTTCTAACGTGGCTTTCCTCGCGGTGAGTGAGAGAAGCTCTGTGAGTGAATCTTCGTATGTTAGAATCAGCTCTGCAGCTTCCACAGCTCGAAGAAGCTTTGTCCGGTCGATTGGTTTGAGAAGATAGTCATCCACATCGATGGACGCTAGGTCTTCCGTTGGCTGAACAGCTGTTACCATGATCACCTGCTGGGCATCGCCGCCTTCACGAATTGATTGTAGCACCTCCGTGCCAGAGAGGCCCGGCATTCGACGATCTAAAAGGACAATATCAATCGGTTCCTCAGCGAAGATTTCCAGTGCATCTTCCCCGGAATAGGCCACATGAACCTCGAACTGCTCCTGTAGCCAAATGCCAAACAAGTCAGCGAGATTCTCTTCGTCTTCGACGATCAGAACGGTACTGGAATGGGTCATCTATTCTCACTCACGCATCTCGTTCGACGATGACACGCACCGTTGATGCGTACATGACCGTCACAAGTGCGTCCTGAAAGAGAAACTCCACAGAGGGCATATGACTGGTCTCCTCGACTGTACGAGTTTTGAACAAGCCATCTAATTTGTCTGCATCAACAAATTCGAACACCGGAGGTGATCTACTGAGTTCCGGCCAGTCTTCGACAGCTTCCATAAGTGTCTCAATGACCGCATCCGAAACACGGACAGGTCTATCAAATTCACGCACTATTTGGGAATCTGTACTCCATCCCGTAGGTTCAGACTCTCGGTGCGGAGAGCTTTGGGCCATAAAGAATACATCTATTCTACAATCAAACGTCTTCTACCCTCTAATATCGGGTTGCCAAATTTAATGCCTATATGGAAAGGCCCACTATTTGGAGCCAGTTTTCCGAATGTCGATAAGCAGGACAGCCCGAGTACTGTAGAACGTGATACTGAGGCAGGTCACAGCTCGGTTGAATCCTGATAGAGAGTCGTCAGCAGATTAGACTCAGCAGCTCGAAGATGCTGGTTGAACGTTGACTGTGCGATATCGAGAGTCTTGGCAATCGACGTCGAATCTGCATCCCGCGGCCAATTAAAATATCCTGCGTAGAGCGCCGTCTGCAAGACTTCTTCTTGCCGGGCGGTAAGAGCTCCATCAAGACGTGCTGAGAGAGAGGTATTAGTTTCTCCCCGCTCACTATCCAGTTTGGATAACAGGGTGAGATCGCTGTAGTCTTCCCGGAGTGAACTCAGATATTCCCCGACGTCGACGGTGAATGGCACGGTTACTGAAACCACGATCTCGTTGGACTCCGAAGCGTTTGTGATTTGATTTATCGCAACTCCTTGATCGGTCAGTTTCTCGCAAAAGCTGCTGTTCCGCACCGGGACTTTACAGTAGATACCATTTCGAGAGTCGCTCAAAATGACCGTCTCTGGATCGAAACCAGCAGCTTCGAACGCCTCGGGGGTCACGTTTTCACCGGTCACTCGCGCGAACAGGAGGTGATCTGGACTCTCAGTCACTACATTCAACACTTCGAGATCCGTCTCCATATCCGAAACAAGAGTTGCAAGGCCAGTATCGTCCTCGAACTGAATTTCGAGAATTGTGCCCCCACCAGATAGAAGCGCCGCCTTTTGCCGGAGTGCTGATATCCCGTGACCTATTATTTGACCGAGCTCTGTGAGGGCTGTCACCTCTTCTTCAGCGAAGGCGTTTGGTAGTTTGGAGTGGACTTCTAATACGCCAAGGATCGAAGCCTCGCTCTGTAGTGGTACAGCCACAATCGAGTTGGTGCCATTTTTCAGTGCGTCTTGTTCCCACTCCGTTTCGGAGCGAGCGGTCATTAAGTCGCTCTCCACGACCGAACGTTCAATCCTGTATGCCCGTTCAGTAGGTGGCAATGTAGAGTTACTCCGCTGGGTATTGTCATCTGCTGGAGTGTCGTTCGCCCCCACTTTTTGATATTGGAGCGAATCCGTTTTGGCTCTGACCTCGATCGTATTCGTATTAATATCTTTTTTACCGATCCACGCCCCGCTAATCAGATCCAGATGAGCTAAAGCATTACAGACCTCTTGCTCCAGTTCTTCTCGTGTATTTGCACTGATAACCGTGGCACTTATCGACCGTATCAGTGTATTGATTCGATCCAGTCGTGTCAGCCGTTCGTTTTGCTCGTTTAACCGCTGGTCGCGTTGCCGAAGGGCCGCCTCTTGTGCTGTTCGTTCGAATGCGCTTGCTGCGTTCGCTGCTAACGTCTTTGCCAATTTGTTCTTTCTTGAGGAGATCTCTGGCGTCGTGGTCATCCCCACCAACAGAACCCCCTCTGATTCTAGTGAGTAGAGTCGCCACGACGAGAACTCCTCTGCCAACCACTGGCTCGACCGAGTATCTACTACGTCTTCGTCGTCAGGAGCCAACTGTTCCGTTCGAGTCACATAGGTCGTCCAGACTGGTGTGTCTCCTTCAGAGATAGTGGGAAGGTCAATTTCAGTAACATCTTCCGTGGATGCGTGTGCTAGTGGGACCAAGCGTCCCGTGTTCTCTTCTCGTGTATATATCGCGGCAAACTCGAATCCGAGTTCCCCGACTGCGGCAGTTGTCACGGTCTCGCCGATGCTACGTTCCGAGTCCGCTGTCATTAGATCGCGGGAAACCGCATGCAGATCCTCAAGCTGTTGTTCATACGCGTACCTCTCTGTAATATTGTGGTAGTGTTCAATCCGCCCGCCTGCATAAAGACCAGTTTGAATCGGTCCGCTCCAGTACTCCAACCACTGCTGCTCTTTCGAAGCCGTCTCAGGGATACGGACGATGGCTTCGACTTCGGAATTCATGTTCTCTAGAGAATGAGTTACGAGGTCAGACAGTGTTTGCTCACCTGAGGGATATTCCTGGTACGATTCAGAAGCAATTCGACTGTAGTCAGACCCTTGGATATCGTCTCTATCAACTCCAAGTAATTCTTCGGTAGTTTCGTTTGCCCACACCACTTGTCCATCACGGTCAATTACAATGACCCCTTCCTGTGATGTGTCTAATACGTCTTCAGTGAGGGACTGGTACTGCTGTTGTTCCCTGCGCTCTGCTGCTGTTCGTTGCAGGCGCTCGATAGCCACTCGAAAATCCCTATCTGGCAGGTTCTGGAAGTACCGTTCGACTTTATCCTCGAGTTCTGTGATTTGGTCTGTGAGTGCCTGGTATTTTGGGCTCGTTTCGAGGGTATCTGCCTCCATGACGGCTTCCAAGGTCGATTGGCGTTCTATCAGCGAGAACAGCTCTTGCAGATCCTCGTTGTACTCGGCACGAGTGAGCATCTGGGAGATAACGTCTTCGAGGTCGTCAGCTTCAACGGGCTTTTCGAGATACGCATCGAATCCCATTTTGACGATATCGAAGTCCGGTGTCACCGCAGAGACGATAACCACCTGGCAGTTCGACTCATATTGTCTGAGTCGCGTGAGAACCTCTCCGCCGGATAACCCGGGCATCATCCGATCCAGAAGAACGATATCGACAGTCGCATCGAACGCTTCCAAGGCTTCTTCGCCAGAGTACGCGGTTTCGACAACATAGCGGTCTGCGAGCCACTCTGCATACAGCTCAGCCAAACTCTGGTCATCCTCGACGACCAGGATTTTTGTATTTCCGTCTTGGGTCATAGTTTACGACACGATGCCCGGTTTTTCTGAGTCCTCTCGAGCCGGTTGGGTGGGGACTTCCAGTCTGATCTCACTCCCATCGCCCGAGGTTTCAACTGAAATCGATCCCCCGGCACGAGTCACCAGTGATCGCACCATCCACAATCCGAGTCCCTGCCCGTGACTCAGCGGCGTTTCTTCGCCAGTTTCGAGGAGATTTTTCTCCATTTCCGGGAGTCCAGGCCCAGTATCGGACACACAAACCTCTACCCACCGTTCATCGGATTGCGAGACACTGATCTGTACGGATGGATGCTCAGTATCGTTCGCTGTGATGGCGTTCTCAACGAGCTCAGAAATCGCCTTGTCAAGTTCACTCGGTATTTGTGATTCTAGATCGTGGTCGGCTGTGATAGTGATATTCGCATTAGCATATTCGTCTTCTTTTTTGGCTTGAATATCCTGAGCTATTTGCTGAGCACTCTGGTAGGAAGCGAGAGCGCTCTCGCTCGTGAGTATATTCTGGAGCTCTTGGGTCTTGTTTGCCATTCCTTCCCACTTGTCGAGAATGTCTCGGATCGTCGCAGCGCGCTGTTCACGAGTGTCTGTCTCTGTGTCCGACGCAAGCAGATCGACATACCCTCTCAGTTTCGTCAGATCATTTCGGATATTGTGCCGCATAATCCGGTGTAAGACCTGGACGTGTTGCTGACGCTGTTCCTGAGCTGTAATATCTCGTGCCTCAAATACTAGGAAGCTAAGCTCCCCGTGCTGGCTTGAGATCGGCTTGATCGAGAAGTCGAAGCTGGCGAGTCCATCAACGCCTTCTGCTTCCACGTCGAACCGAACGAATGAACCCGAAGATGCTTGAGTAACTGCCTGTCTAATTTGAGTTTGCACTTCAGACGAATGCGCGAACAGAGGGCATTCCCAGAGCGGTGTGCCTCTGCTCTCCTCCACACGTATGCCGCCGAACTCCATGAAGGGGTCGTTTAGCTCAAGGATTTCACCACTCTGGGTCATCAGACCCGTCAATTGGAACGTTTGATTGAATACGGATTCGAATTTTTTCGTTTGTTCTCTTATATTACTGATGTCACGTATATATAACAGAAACCCACCAATTGCTTCATCGTCAAAGAGATTCCGTCCACGTGCCTCTACGGTAATCCACTCGTCATCCGCATCCATTGCTTGGAACTCTAGCTGAACGCTTGAATCGGAATCCTCCACGGCGGCGAAAAACGCTTCCATTACACGTTCCCGATCCTCTGGATGGATATAATCAAAGACACTCTCTTGATTTAGCTGAGTTGGATCATATCCAAGAACCCGTTCAGCAGAGCCACTAAGATAGGTGAAACACCCGTCGCGATCTAAGATAGACACGACGTCGACTGATTCCTCAACGAACCGCTCTGTTCTACGCCGCTGTTGACGCTGGTTAGTAAGATCTCTGATGACCATCCCGTATCCCAGGAACACTCCATCTTCAGTTTGAAGGGGAACGTATGAGACTTCTGCAGGGAACGACGATCCATCCTGACGGACTCGCTGTCCTTCGTGAGTACTTTCTCCTGCGAGTGATGCCTGTTTTAATAACCGATCAGCAATCCCACGTTTTTGATCCTGTTCAGGGTGTAACTCTGCTGCTGGCATACCAATTGCAGTTTCTTCGTCATATCCAAAGATGTCGGCTGCTCCATCGTTCCAGCTGTCGATCTGTCCATCGTCATCGAGAAGTACAAAGGCGTATTCTTCGAGACTTTCCGAGAGGATCTCGAATCGCTTCCGCTCCTGTTGAATCTGCCGAATCCGTCGTTTTTGATCCGTTATGTCCGTGGCAATCGCGACAAGTCTCTCTCCAGTTTCGTCATCGGGTATCAGAACAGCATCTGTGTGTATCCATCGCGTTTGTTCGTTGGCATCAATAACTCTGAAATCCGCAGACAAGTCGTTGATATCGCCGACTCGTTCTAGTGAATCACGAACACGGTCCCGATCTTCCGGCGCGACGATCTGTACGAACTCTTCATAGTTGTCCGGATCATGGCCAAGTAAATCGACAAGCGTGTCGTCGAATGATATCTGATCCGTCTCAAGACTCCACTCTGCAATACCAGTGTCCGTTCCAGAAAGAACCAATTCGAGTTTCCGGTTTTGTTCTGCCAGGCTCCGAGTCCGTTGCCTCCGACCTGTTACGTCCTGCTGTATGCCAATAAACTTCGAAAGCGTCCCATCTGCATCAGTGACTGGCGTGACAGACAATCGATTCCAGTATTCACTTCCGTCTTTTCGGTAGTTTTTCAGTTCTACTGTTACCGGTTCACCGGCCGCAATCGCCTCTCGAAGCTTCGATATTTCGTCTGGGTCTGTCTCGGGTCCCTGGAGGAAACGTGGATTACGACCTAAGGCGTCGTCCTCCTGGTAGCCAGTAATGTCGGTGAATCCTTTATTTACGTACTCGATCGGGTTGTCTTCTCGCTGTGGGTCGGTGATCATGACCCCAACATTCGAGGAGTCAATCGCTTGCTCCTTGAGTTCGAGTTCACGCTCCCGTTGCTGTCTTGCAGTTTCATCGCGCACAGTACAAACGAGGGGGCCATCATCGATGATAGTCAGAGAGATCTCGGCCGGGAAGGTCGTTCCGTCCGGTTGGGATCCGGTTACTTTGCCCCGCCAGTGCCCCTCCGACTCAAGAACAGGGAAGGCTTCCGACTCAAGACGCTCTACCTCATCTTCGTCATAGAGCATCCGCCAGGAGTTCCCGATGAGTTGGTCAGTATCATCGAATCCATACATATCCACGTGTGTCTCGTCGATGTAGGTGTATTCTCCATCCTCGAGAATAGCGAAGCCGTCTTTTGCATCCTCGACAGCCTGCTGGAACGTCTCTAATTCGCGACGGCGCTGCTCACGGGGCGTAATATCACGACTGGAAATAACGAGCGATTCGACTCCTGATTCCCCTATAACGGGACGGATGGTCCCGGTAAAGAACCGAATCTCTCCATCCGGTGTTGGGTATTCGGATTGGAAACTGACGTACTCACCTGACGCTGCTCGATCGATCCAGTCTTTTAGATCGTCCTGCAGAGTCTGAGAGTGTGACCACCACTCCCCCTCCCAAATCGGTTCCCCCAACATCTCATCTTTAGCGTGCGAAACGTACTCCAGGGCTGTTTCATTCACATCGATCACTTCACCAGTGGTTTCCAGTAATCCGACCAGCATCTCAGGATCTTCGAACACCGACTCGAAACGCCGCTCATTCTCCCGAAGTTCCGCTTGACGCCGATATTTTTCAGACACGTCACGGACAACACAGACGATTCGATCGTCTTCCAAGCGTGTCAGCGATAGTTCGGTCGGAAATTCTCCCTTGCCTGCTGGAGATGCAGTTACAGTACCTCTCCACTCTCCATCGGACCAGAGGGCTGAAAGCGCCTCATCCTCTATGCGCTCGACCTCGACGGAATCGGTGTACAACTCATGCCAGGTCTGCCCGAGTAACTCGTTTTTGTCCTCGAACCCGTATATGTCGGCATGCGTTTGATCAACGTACGTGTACTCCTCGTTCTCCAAAATAGCAATCCCATCACTCGCGTTTTCGATAGCTGATTGAAATGACTCCAGACGACGTCGGCGTTCCCGCTGTTCCGTCACATCTCTCGCAACGGTATGCATATAGGCCGTCCCATCGCGCTCGATCCGACGGTTCGAGAACTCCACATCAATTTTACTGTCGTCGCTCCGAAGCAATTTTGCGTCAGTGGTTGCTGGTTCGCCAGCTAAAATTTGGGCGTGGTAGTCCCGATAGGCATGTAAGTCGACCTCTTCGTGAAGATCGGGAATACGCATCGAGAGGAGTTCCTCTCGCTCATAGCCAGTTAACTCGCAAGCAGCCTGATTTACTTGGACGAAATTCGCATCTGAATCACTAATGAAAATGGCATCGTTGGAGCCTTCAAACAACGTGTGTGTCCAATCACGTTCAGCCTGTAGCTCCTCGTGTCGTCGGATTCGTGAGATTGCAGCTTCAAGATTCGAAGCAACGAGTTTTGCCAGTTCTGAGTCTTTCTCGGTAAACGCATCCACTTCAGTGGCTCCGACACTCAAGACGCCGAAACCTGAAATTGGCACAAGAATTTCGCTCCGAATCGGGGTGTCTGAATTATACGTGCCGTCGGCCTCGTGGACATCGTCGAACGCTTCCGGACGATTCTGTCTGTACACACGCCCGGCGAGAGAATCAAGTGGAAGGATAGGTGCATCGCCGATCACCGCTTGTGCCTCAGTTGATTCGGCGATTGGGCGGAGTTCGTTTCCCTCCTCATCGTATTCCCAGATCGCCGAAAGAGGCGCATCAAAATTGAGATCCAACATTCGGACAGCAACGACAGAGACGTCCTCGATAGAACCAGCTTGGTTCAGTTCCGAAGACAATTCGAGAAGTCCCGCGGGGGTATGTTCCGTGTACGTGTCTCCATCGCTCATACATCCGATGTTGTTGTTCCGCTCTATTATGTTTTCGCTTAGAGAACCATTTCATATCGGCCCTAATAGAATTAGATCGATAAATATAGGGTACAGCTATTCACCCTTGAGAATCAATCGTGGTAACAAGATGTCGACGGAAGCAGTTGAGGTACTCGGGCGGAAATACAGCGTAGATATACTGCGGGCGGCGAAGGAACCGCGATCAGTTAGCTGGCTGAGTCAAGAGCTAGATATCCCGATTGCCACCTGTTATAGACGTGTGAAGGAACTTTCTGAGAATATGTATTTAGAAGAGGTCACTGCGGACGAGAGCAGGGATAGAACACAGTACTGTCGAACGGCGGATAGTATTGAACTCAACCTTGCATCTGACGTATTACTTAGCGGCTCTCGATCTTGGGAAACTCGAGAAGTACCAAGGGATACAATACCGTTAGATTCCGTTACGCTTGATGAGTTCTCCCAAACGATTGATACTGTCGAAGACTACTTCGGGAGTTTGATCGACGATGTTGCTGTTCATGCATCCATTTCACGCCGGCAACTTGTGGCGGTGCTGGCACGCGCCCAGCTCTCGGGTCGCCAACTCGACACCGCGGGACTGACCGATAACGGCGACATCGTCCACCAGTCGAACGATGAGACACTCTTTTGGCTTGACGGTGGTTTCTGGACGGATCTGGGCGGGCTCCACTACTTGAGCCCAGACGAGGGACGAGCAGCCAGAGAAGTTCATCGCCGACTCATCGAGGCGGTCGCCGGAGACGTCGCCGACTACAATCGCGAGCGCGATCCGTTTATTCTCATTAACGAACCTTCTGGGCGCTAATATCGTTTCTGCCTGGTCACAAACCTCGAAGTCACTCGTAACTTCGCTCAGCCGCTGGCAGAAGCCTACCGGCGTCGGTGGGGAATAGAAACGTCCTACCGAAAAGTAACCGAGTTTCTCCCGAAAACGTCGTCACCGACGTTCTCTGTTCGATTGTTCTACTTCCTGCTTGCCGTAGCACTCTACAATCTGTGGATGTTGACGAACCTGCTACTTGCATCGGGTCGGGTGGTCGGGAGCACTGCTGTCCTCCCGCCCGCCCTGTTCCGGTAATTTCTCGATCTAATATAGTCACGGATGTCCGGTCCCACAGGTGATCGAAACGCATAATTCCGAAGCAAAGAGATTGAGAGCTGTCCGACTACACGAGAAACGCCAGTTCCATCTACAAGGATACGAGAAACGTACCTCGCAAGAAATCACAGGCTAACCAACCGAGACAAGCACCACCCATGACGGCTCTTCCAACGATGACCATCGAGCACGACGGTGAAGAGTTCTCAATCAGTTACGAACCATGGTTCACGTGCGGCGACTGCAACGAAAGCTGGGAAACACGCCACAGTGGTGACTCCGACCAGTTCACCCAGCAGGATCGTACCTGCCCACACTGCGGAACAACAAGCGGGCACACCTACACCAAGCGCATCCACTACTACACCAAATACGACACCATCCCGTTGAACGACCCGCCACTCGACATTCAGACCCACGCAGATGCCGTCCGTCACTTTGCAGACAAACTTGACGCGCTTGAAGCAAACGGCTGGGAACTGACACAATCGGATGGCGTGCACATCTACATCGAGAAGACCATCACCGAATCCACCGACTCTCCGCACAAAGTAGACCACGAACTCCAGTGACTCGTCGTGCAGCCGGAGTCTTTTCCGGTCGCACCACGGCTACGTGCCAAGCATCGGGCCCAGGGAGTGTACAAACTTGTGGAAGCCTCCACACGGGTCGGCGAATTGGTCGCTCCTTATGCGAGCTATAGCAAACCGAAATAGAGATAATTAACTACGCTCAAACAGACTGCTCACAGCCAAGAAGACAGAATAAGGAGGGCTGTCTTCAGGATGACGGAATACGGTAACTCGGAGCAAGAACGCCAGCAACGGGATTTCGAGACTGTTGTGGAAGCCGTGCTCAGAGATGCGGTCGAACTGTTCGAGAGCCAGAAGCACACCAATTTAACAACACTTCATAGAGCTAAGGACAAGTTTGTCACATATGCGATTGATATGTATGCGGTGCAGTCAGTAAGTTGTGAAATTGTAGACAAACCGGCGAATCCACGACTAATCATCGAAAAGAGGGCTGTCAACATGTTCAAACAGCGGTATAACAATCACAATAATAACGGGACTGATATTCCCCTCTCCTAAACTTCCGAAGCGACGGGAGTTGGCACACCGTCAGTCGCGCCTTCTCGTATTCAACGTCAATTCGTCTCAGAAAAAGTCGGAGTTTCGGCCTATATGTGGCGACTTGGTGTCCGCGAGCTGTGATTTGAAAAGTAAAATTGAATAGAATCAGTCCCGTTAATCGCAGGGTGCCCACCGATGGGGTGTTTGAGCTTCCGCCCTGTTGGTGGGTGGTTAACCGAGGAAGTGTCCTCGCTCCAAATGGTGATGAAACGCTCCTGCCCGAACCCCACAAATTCGGACCATCGCGCTCAACAACTGGTGTTGGAAGGGGCGGGGACAGCCTTCCTCTTCGGGCAGCATATTTCGACAATCGAAGTGTGAAAACCCGTGGTGTGCTACCCTTGTCTCATACGTATTGGTAGTGGGTATTTCCACAGGGTAGCCACTACTTCGTGGTAGCAACTTAGTGGTGAACCGCCTCGGGGTCAAGCTCCGAGGCACTCGGCCTGCTCCGCCTGTAGACATAGCACTGGACATCTCCAGAACTTTCAACCATTTTGACGCTCTTCGTAGGCGTTGAGAACCTCACGATACCGGTTTCGAATAGTGACGTTACTGACGTCAGCAACCTCGGACACGTCGTCTTGAGTGATATTTTCACCACAGAGCTTCCCCGCCGCATAGACGGCACTCGCAGCAATACCGACCGGGCTTTTGCCGCTGTGGACACCCTGGGCTGTGGCGGCTTCGATCAGTTGGCGGGCTTGTCGAGTCGTGTCATCGCTACAGTCCAACTCGGAGACGATACGCCCGACGTATTCTATTGGATCCGTCGGCGGAATCTGCACGTCGAGTTCCCGAACGACGTATCTGTAGGTGCGCTTGATCTCCAGCGAGTCGACACGGCTGACGACGGCGATTTCGTCGATCGTCCGTGCAACGCTATCGAGTCGTGTCGCGGCATACAGAACCGCGGTTGCAACCCCCTCGATCGAACGCCCTGGGAGGAGACCTTCCTCTAACGCGCGTCGATACATCACGCTTGCAGTCTCGCGTGTCGGCTTGTGCACCCCTAATGCAGAGGCCATCCGCTCTATCTCGCCGAGTGCCTGCTTGAGGTTGCGCTCTTTTGAATCTCGTGTACGGAAGCGTTCGTTCCACGTCCGTAATCGCTGGAGTTGCTGACGTTTTCGTGGCGACACTGGATTTCCGTATGTGTCTTTGTTTTGCCAGCCGATATTAGTCGAAAGTCCCTTGTCGTGCATCAACTGTGTCGTCGGCGCACCAACGCGTGCTTTCGCTGCCTTTTCAGCCGAATCGAAGGCACGCCATTCCGGGCCGCGGTCAATGCGTTGCTCATCAAGGACCAATCCGCAGGCAGTACACACCTTCTCGGCCGTGTCATTCGCTGCGAGTACGTCCTCGCCACACTCGGGACATCGCTGCTCCTGTGTTTGCTCTGTTGGTGACTCTGCGGGTGGGGCAGTCGTCTCGCGAGTCTGGTGGGTCATATTCCCCATTTTATCTCATCAGCAGTAAACTTTTGTGACTACTAAGAGTTACTATGAATCGTGAAAGAAACCCATTGTAGTTACAAATTGTAGTTTGAGTACCCTAGATTTATTCTGCCATACTACAAACCTCGATTGATGAGTTCCGATCAAGAGCACCTCCGCGAGACCGACACTGAAGACCGATTCGACTTCAAAAAAGAGGAAGCAGCTGCGTTCAAGGCTGACCAGGGGCTGACAGAGGAGACGATACGGCTCATCTCTGAGGATAAAGACGAGCCTGAGTGGATGTTGAAGCGACGACTGCGTGCGCTGAACCTCTGGCAAGAGATGCCGATGCCGACTGACTGGCCGGGACAGCCAGACTTGTCGGAGGTCGATGTCAACGAGATCGTGCCGTACATCCGGCCCGACGTCGACGTCCGTGCCGGCGTCGACGACTGGGAAGAATTGCCCGAGGACATCAAGGATACATTCGACAAACTGGGTATTCCGGAAGCCGAAAAGAATGCGCTCTCCGGCGTGGGTGCCCAGTACGAATCCGAGGTCGTCTATCAGAACATGCAGGAGCGCTGGGAAGAGAAAGGCGTCATCTTCTGTAATATGGACGAGGCTGTTCAGGAACACGAAGACCTCGTCCGCGAGTACTTTATGACCAAGTGCGTGCCGCCGAGCGACAACAAGTTCGCGGCGCTTCACGGCGCCATCTGGTCCGGCGGCTCGTTTGTCTACGTTCCCGAGGACGTCACCGTCGAGATGCCAGTTCAGGCGTATTTCCGGATGAACTCCGAAGGGATGGGGCAGTTCGAACACACGCTCATCATCGCGGAGCCAAACTCTGAGGTTCACTATATCGAGGGCTGTTCGGCCCCGAAGTACTCGGCGTTCAACCTCCACTCCGGCGGCGTTGAGGTAATCGTGAAGGAGAATGCCCACGTCCAGTACTCGACGGTGCAGAACTGGTCGAAAAACACCTACAACCTCAACACAAAGCGTGCGATCGCCGAGAAAGACGCCACCATGGAGTGGATTTCTGGGTCGATGGGCTCGAAGGCGACGATGCTGTATCCATCGACAATCCTGAAGGGACCGGGGGCGACCGACAACCACATCACCATCGCGTTCGCCGGTGAGGGTCAGAACATCGACACCGGCGCCAAGGTGTATCACAACGCGCCTGACACGAAGTCGACCATCGAGTCCAAATCCATCTCGAAAGACGGCGGCCGCACGAACTACCGTGGGCTGGTCCACATCGCCGACGGTGCCGAGAACTCCTCAACGTCGGTCGAGTGTGACGCGCTGATGTTCGACAACGAATCCACCTCCGACACGATGCCGTATATGGAGATTAACGAGTCGACGGTAGACGTCGCCCACGAGGCCACTGTTGGGAAGATCGGCGACGAGGATGTCTTCTACCTCCAGTCGCGCGGTCTGGACGACGACGACGCCAAACAGATGATCGTCTCGGGCTTCATCGAGCCTATCACCGAAGAGTTGCCCATCGAGTACGCGGTTGAACTCAACCGACTCGTCGAACTCGAGATGGAGGGCTCGCTCGGATAGTAGTTCGTCTGGACTACGCCACCCTTATCGAAGAGATCTCATGGCTATCGATCCACAATTCGAAGAGAACCGCAATGTCGCTGAGCAGCACCAGGAACACCGAGTCTGGGGACCGGTCGATAGGCCGGAGCAGCTAGGCATCCACGGCACACACGTAGCTGTCGACTTTGACATCTGCATCGCCGACGGTGCCTGTCTCGAGGACTGTCCCGTCGACGTCTTCGAGTGGACAGATACACCAGGCCATCCCGAGAGCGACATCAAAGCCGATCCGATCAACGAGACACAGTGTATCGACTGCATGCTCTGTGTCGACGTGTGTCCCGTTGACGCCATTGACGTTGACCCAGGACGGGCGGGGCGCCTGTGAGGGGTGATTGAGGAACCGCTCATGACCCTATTACTCCAGTGCTACCGGTGCGGGGCAGAGTACACCTATTTCGGCGAGAGGCCACATCCCGCTCAGTGCCCGGCGTGTGGGTCGTCGTGCGTCCCGCCGGCTGGCTCTCTTACCGTCGTCAATAGCGTTCACTGGGAGAGTGCAAACGGGCTCGCGAAAGTCTGGGTCCACAGCGTCGATGAACGTTATCGACCGTTCGAATTCGAAGTCGCTGCACACGGTCGCCGTGGCAAGTTAGTTGCGATCAAAGTTGACGGCGTGTCGATTAACCCACAGATTGACAAGACACTGGAAACGCTCCCACCGGCAGTGAGGGCCGAAATCGAAGCACAGGGGATAACAGACATCGATATTGCGACAGTCACGAACTCGAAAGCATGATACCAAGCCAGATTACGCAACGACCGACACCAGCGAGCATCGGCCCGAAGCATGAACGCTGGCGTACGGTCCGAGGAAGACAGTAAGAAGATGAGCACCGACATCAGATTCACCGACTTCAAATCCGACAAGCAGCCCACGTGGTGTCCCGGTTGCGGTGACTTCGGTACTATGAACGGGATGATGAAAGCGTTAGCGAATACCGGGAACGACCCGGACAACACGTTCATTGTCGCGGGTATCGGCTGTTCCGGGAAGATCGGAACCTACATGCACAGCTACGCGCTCCACGGCGTCCACGGTCGCGCACTCCCCGTGGGAATCGGGGCGAAGCTAGCGAATCCGAACCTCGAAGTGATGGTCGCCGGCGGCGACGGAGATGGCTACTCGATTGGCGCTGGCCATTTCATCCACGCCGTCCGCCGCAACGTCGATATGACCTATATCGTGATGGACAACCGCATCTACGGCCTCACGAAAGGACAAGCCTCGCCGACATCCCGTGAGGACTTCGAGACGTCGACGACGCCCGATGGGCCGAAACAGCCGCCGGTCAACCCACTCGCGCTCGCGCTGGCTGCCGGCGGGACGTTCATTGCCCAGTCGTTCAGTTCAGACAGCCAGCGCCACACCGAGATCGTTCAGAAAGCTGTCGAACACGACGGATTCGGCTTCGTCAACGTCTACTCGCCGTGTGTGACGTTCAACGATGTCGACACCTACGACTACTTCCGAGACACGATTGTCGATCTCGCCGAGGCAGATCACGATCCGACCGACTACGACAACGCTACGGACGCGATTATGGATGGAGACAAAGAGTACCAGGGTGTGATCTATCAGGACGAGAACTCGGTTGCCTACGAAGAGCGTGAAGGGCTCTCAGAGAATATGGCTGTCATACCCGACGGAGCGCCGGACAACGCAACGGATCTCGTTCGGGAGTTCTACTGATACATATGCCTGACTGCGCTACCTGCGGCGGGCATATTTCGGCTCAGTTCGCACGAGTGTTTGGCGACAAGGACGGCGTCGTTCTTGCGTGCCCGTCCTGTTCGCCCAATGCTGGTATTGGAAAGGAAATACGACAGCGAACAGATCATATATAACGACTCTCCCAACTCGGCCCCAACTCAATCGTATTGTCACGCTCGTGGGCGGGATGAATCGTACAAATTATTAGAATGTACCTTTGTTTATTGATTGAGTATATCACGAGTACAATTACCACTCATCAAGATCGAATATGTGCAGTAATGACAAACCCAAGCAATCGAGGTATCGTGCTCTGTTTGAGAACAGTCGTGATGCGCTGTTGTTGTTCGACCGTGACGGGTATTTTGACTGCAACACACGCGCAGTCGAACTCTTCGGTCTCAATGCAAAGGAAGAGGCGCTCACGTATGCACCGTGGGACCTTGCACCACAAACCCAACCTGATGGCGCCAACTCGAAAGAGGTCGCACAGGCACACATCGAGACTGCATTTCAGCAAGGCGGCGCGTTCTTTGAATACACTCATCAGACCGTAGGCGGGACAACATTTCCAGCCGAGGTGAAGTTGACTCGGTTTGAAGACGACGGCCGGCCAGTCCTACACTCCCTCGTCAGAGACATTACCGAGCGGAAAGAACGAGAACGCGAACTCACAGAAAGCGAGGCCAAATACCGGAACCTCTTCGAGAGCACCCACGACGCTCTTATGTTACTGGACAGACAGGGATTTTTTGATTGCAATGAACAGACCTTGGACCTATTCCGCATCGAGTCTGTCGATACGTTTGCTGAATATACCCCGTGGGAGCTTGCACCGCCAACGCAACCGGACGGGAGGGACTCAGAGAAAGCAGCGCAAGAGCACATCGAGACTGCCTTCGAGACAGGAACCGCCTTTTTCGAGTGGGTACATCGACGCCCCGACGGGACTGAATTCCCCGCAGAGGTCAAACTCAGCCGATTCGATCATCGTGGAAACCCACGTTTGCATGCATTAGTCCGGAACATCTCTGACCGAAAGGCGTACGAACGACAGATACGGGAACAACGAGATAATCTCGAGATCCTGAATCAGGTGCTTCGCCACGACATCCGCAACGACATTCAGCTGATAATAGCATATGCAGAGTTAGCTGCCGACCAATCGGGGTCCGACTCTATTCAGGAACACCTAGATATCGTTCTAGAAAACGCAGAACACGCTGTCGAAATCACGACGACTGCTCGGCAGATGGCGAAGGTGATGCTCTCAGAGACTGAAAATATCGCTCCGACTCCTCTCGGCCCTTCTCTTTCCAGCGCAGTCGAAGAAGTACAGAATACCTACCCAGACGCCGCGGTCACGCCTACTGCGGCCGTGCCGGAGACACCGGTTCAGGCAAATGATATGCTCGAGGCGGTCTTTCGCAATCTTCTGAAGAACGCGATCCAGCACAACGACAAGGAGGTCCCGGAGGTGGATGTCTCGACACGTGAACGGACGGACTCTGTCCTAGTTCAGATTGCCGATAACGGACCGGGGATTCGGGACACAGAGAAGGAAACCATCTTTGGGAAAGGTGAAACGGGTCTCGACAGCTCTGGCACCGGGCTCGGTTTGTATCTGGTCAAGACGCTGGTAGAATCTTACGGCGGGGTAATCGAGATAGATGACAACGAGCCTGTCGGGGCGATTTTCAGCGTCACAGTTCCGAAAGCAGACTAATAGATGGAAATATACACCTTTTCTCCTAACTATCTACACGAGACCGTGAAAAGTTATCTATAGTGTAGGAAAAAGTCAATATATGATATTAGTCGTTCCGTTCGATGGATCTCTCCTCGCTGAAGCAGCACTTGTCCGCGCAACTGAGTTCGGGAACGTATTTGATGAAGACGTGCTGGCTGTGAGTATAATTAAAAAGGGAAACACCGATTATGCCAGAGAACACGGCTGGATCGGACAAGACGAAGAGTTTGACATGGAATCGATTGTATCAAAATTACATATACAAGTAACAGACCTATGTCCAAGTGCGGATTTTCGACATAAAATTGTAGGTCGCTATGCACCATCTGGTTCTATAGCGAAACGTCTGCGCAAGGTGGCACGGGAAGAGGACGCCTCGATGGTCTTCCTCGGTAGTGAGAATGCCGGTCATATCGTTTCAGCGGTGGGGAGCGTAGGGCCAACTGTTGCTGCAGATGATGCCTACGATGTCGTCATCGTTCGGGATCGCAGCCCTGCCAAAATTGCCAAACTCCAAAATGCCTCGCCGGTCAAAAACCCGAAGTCGGATTTTTATTTTCCAGAGTGAGCACCGAATTTACCAGTACGGGTGGGTTTCAACAAGGCCACTAAGTATTAATCAGATTAACTTTTGTTTGGTCAAAACACTATCGGTAGATATAGTTACGACGCTTGAAGTTCGTGAGAGATCACAGCGTTCGGTAAATCAGTTCCTCAAAGCTTTGTGGCGTTATGTTTCCCATCTTGTTCAGTTTCGACCAGTCCCAGACGCCTTCACAGGGATCCAACTCAGGACACGCTGTCGGTATGCGAATCCCGTCCATTCGGCAGTATCTCACGTGAAAACCAGGTAATAAATACTATACTGCACGCTAGCGATGGCTGACGTATATATGACTGAGGCGCCTGGGATCTCAGTTCTTCACGTTGATGACGATCCCGCCTTCGCGGATCTGACGGCCGAGATGCTCTCAGAAGACAAGGCTCAATTCACCGTCGAGACGGCGATAAACGCCAGTAAGGGACGAGATCGACTTGCCACAAATAGCTTCGACTGTATCGTGAGCGACTATGAAATGCCTAGCCAGAACGGCATCGAGTTCCTCGAAACCGTACGTGAAAAGTACCCAGACCTACCATTTATATTGTATACTGGCAAAGGGAGCGAAACGGTTGCGAGCGATGCGATCGCTGCCGGTGTGACGGACTACCTACAAAAAGAATCCGGGACGAGCCAGTATACCGTCCTCGCGAATAAAATTCGCAACGCTGTCGAGAGATACCGCCAACAGGAGCGTGCCAAAGCGACTCGCAATCGCTTGCGCCAGATCATCGATCTGCTTCCACAGTTCGTCTTCGTCAAAGACGAAACCGGCGAGTTCCTGCTGGCAAACGAGGCTACTGCTGAGGCGTACGGGACCACCGTCGACAATCTTGAGGGAGCCACAGATGCCGACTTCGCCGACTCCAAGGCAGACATTGAACAGTTCCGCGCCGATGATCAAGCCGTCATCGAATCCGGCGAGCCCAAGTACATTCCCGAGGAGTCGCTGACGACCGCAGACGGTGAAACACGGCTCTTAGAAACGACCAAGATTCCCTACGATCCGGTCGAGACGGACGGCGACGCCGTACTCGGCGTCTCAATGGACATTACCGAGCGCAGAGAGCGGGAAACTATGCTCCAGCAGTACCAGTATGCGTATGAATCAGCCCTCAGCGGGATTGCACAAGTAGATCTTGACGGCGACTTAATGGATGTGAACCCTGCATTCCTCGATATGTGGGGGTACGATGATGAGGACGATGTGATCGGACGTTCAGCGATAGATCTGTGGGAGGATCCTGAGCAGGCACGGGCTGTGCTGGAGACGGTCAAAGAACAGGGACGTTGGGAAGGCGAACTCGAAGCCGTCCGGGCAGATGAGTCAACGTTCTACGCCAGAGGGGTGAACAGCCACCTGACAGACAGCGACGGTACCCCAATCGGAGTGGTATCATCTTTTTTCGATATTACCGAACGTAAAGAACGGGAGCGCGAAATTCAGAAACTCACAGAGCGACTTGACCTTGCTGTCGAGGGTGCCAATCTGGGGATTTGGGACTGGGATATGACTACAGATGAGGTGGAATTCAACGAGCAGTGGGCCGAAATGCTCGGTTACTCTCTTGACGAGATTGAGCCGCGTCTTGAGGCGTGGGAAACACGCGTACATCCCGACGACCTTGACGGCGTCAAGGAGGCGCTCGAGAGTCACATCACAGGCGATGCCGAGTACTACGACACGGAGCAGCGAATGCAGACTGCCGACGGCGACTACAGGTGGATCCGAGACATCGGGCAGGTCGTCGAACGAGGCGAAGACGGCGAGCCGGCTCGGGCCGTCGGCATCCACTTCGATATCGACGACCGCAAGACGTACGAACAACAACTGAAAGAAGAGCGGGATATGTTTACGCAGGGTCCCGCAGTCGTCTTCAAGTGGCGAGAAGCGGAGGGATGGCCTGTCGAGCACGTCTCGGAGAACGTCGAGGACGTACTCGGGTACACGGTCGAACAGTTCCATTCGGGAGCCGTAGCCTACGCGGACGTCATCCACGACCAGGACCGCAAGCGGGTATTTGAGGAAGTCGCCGAACACAGCGACGGGGAGACTGACCAGTTCAGTCACGAACCGTATCGGATCGTTACCCCTGACGGAACCGTTCGATGGGTACTCGATCACACGAAAAACATCCGGAAGGGCGATGAGATTACCCATCGGTTGGGATACCTCGTCGACATCACCGAGCGCAAAGAACGGGAACAGGAGCTCCGTCGGACGAACACCATCCTCCGAACGATAGTCGAAAACCTGCCGATGGGCGTGCTCGTCGAAGATGCTGAACGCGACATACTCATGGCAAATGACCTGTTGGGAGAGACGTTTGGCAGACCGATCGGCGGTGATGAACTCACTGGGCGTGACTGCGCCGCGACGGCTGAAGAACTCAAGGACCTGTTCGCCGATCCTGAGGGATTTATCAAAGGGGTTACCGAACGGATCGAACGGCGAGAGCCGGTGAAAAACGAGGAGCTCCCGCTGGCAGACGGTCGTGTGCTCGAACGCGATTACGTGCCGTACACCCTGCCCGAGGGGGAGGCACACTTGTGGCTATATCGTGATGTAACAGAACGCAAGCAACGAAAGCAGGAACTTGACCGGAGCCGCCAGTTCCTGCAAGAGACACAAGAAGTCGCACATATCGGTGGCTGGGAGTATAACGTGCAGTCTGAGTCGCTGCGTTGGTCAGATGAAGTGTATCGGATCCACGGACTGCCACCGGATGCCGATGTGACCGTTGAAGACGCTATCGAGTTCTATCATCCCGACGATAGAGACACGATTCGGGAGGCTGTCGACCGTCTGGTATCTGAGGGCGAACCGTATGACGTGGAATTGCGGATCGTCACAGTAGGCGACGACGTGCGCTGGGTTCGCGCGCTCGGAGAACCGGTGTATGAGGATAGTGAACTCATCGCCGTTCAAGGGACGTTTCAGGACATCACCGAGCGCAAAGAGCGCGAGCAGGAGCTTCAGATGGTTCGCG